>ERZ772957.402-NODE-402-length-36203-cov-5.877033_pt1 | contig 36203 bp, 37 predicted proteins | sample MGYA00580682_ERZ772957 | MGnify/ENA primary metagenome ERZ772957 (study PRJEB29015, sample SAMEA2737921) | human oral metagenome | biome: human oral; feature: human-associated habitat; material: dental | place: China | collected 2025 ...
CTATTATTATACGCTATTTCTCGTCAAAATCAACCATTTGTTGTGACAGAGCCAATAAAAAAAACAGCTTCACATTTATCAATCATATGTGTCAATGCGATGGACAACATCATATGTACATGGCTTGTCGTATAATTGCGTTTATCATAAGAATATGTCTCTTCATCCTGCTTGCAATATGTATCATCTATATCTTTTAATAAGTCATTAGAGCAACCCCATAAGCTGGAATCAATAAAAGCTTTCAATCCTAAGTTTTCTTGTAAAAATCCAGCTAAAGCAACGGCTAGTTTTTCATCCTTATGCGAATGCGATAAAAAAACATCGAACTCCTCACTTGTTGAAAACCAAGTATCTTGAAGAGCTCTCCCATCAATAGCATGGTCATTCTTAATAAATACATCAAGGTCCTGCTTCATACCTTGACGATATCGTTGAAAAAATTCTCGTCCACTCTCGTGATACTCTAAGACATCATTCTCGCTCACAGTTAAATTAAACTTAGCAAACATAATTTTCCTCCTATTACAATGGCTCTATACCCGATATTTGAACGGTTGTCACTGAACAACAGAGCATAGTCCGAAACACTGTATTTTGCCATAACAATACCCCCAAAAAAGTTAGATCCTACAAATCTAACTTTTTTGGGGGGCAAAACATTAATTAGCACCTGATACTGGTACTAAGTCATTGCTACGGACTGAAAAAACCGTATCTCTTTTTCCATTACAAGAAGCGCAAAGGGGAACAATATACCATCTTCGATCACTCTGATCACATTTTTGAACATGTGCACCTACATCAGCAAAGTTAGAACAACCCGAGCAAGAACACTCACCAAAAGAGTGCCCTTTACGAGATTCCCAAAATTCTCTCCACGAACTAACCCCTTTTGATCTAGGATCATTATCTGCTGTTCCATTTAAATTTTTCACATTTATCATGTCGACCCCCTCCTATACAAGTGTGCATGAGAAAACATCGTTAAGTATGATGACTATCATGAGTTCGTCTCTTGCTTTTGAAAACATGTCAATAAAAGCTCCGAATCACATATCCATATAGTCACTCATCGCCAAAGTAAGTTTAACCTTCACTATCTTTTATTATTACTCTAATTATATACGAATCAAAGCATCTTTGTAAAGAAAAATTTCCTAGAGGGTTCGGATGTGTGAAACCCGTCCCCTTCGATAGAAATCTGGAGAGAATATGATTTCAATTCAGGTATTTTTAAAGTTAATACTTTTGCACAAACAAAATCATTTCACCGAAACCATCCTATTCTTGGCTCTTCCACACAAGCTTATCCTCCACGTCAATATCCTCACCCGTCTGGATCTCCATCACCTTCAGCAGCGTCTCAGCCCGTATCGTATGGAACGAGCCGCGCGGGATGCGGACGGTTTGCCCCTCGGAGACAGCGAACTCATTGCCGTCAAGTTTCACCCAGCCGCGCCCCTCGATGACCGTCCATGTCTCATCACGCCGTTCATGCAGATGATACGTCAGCGAACGTCCGGGACTAAGCGTGATCTTGATCGTGAGGCTCTCCGTCTCGGCATCAATGATGCGGAACTCGCCCCATGATTTTTCTGCATACATAACAGGCGTATGCAGACGCTCCGCATAGGGCTTCATCGCACTCGAGCGATCCTTATCTGCAATGAGGATGCCCTCGGGACTTGCTGCAACCACAACATCCTTCAATCCCATGCAAAGGATCGGCATGGGGAGCGTATTCACGGCATGAACATTCGTACAGATCTCGTCGAGTGTAACGCGACCTATTGTATGCTCCGGCATCACCTCGGCAAGCGTGTTCCACGTTCCAATATCAAGCCATGTACCACTATAACGCTGCACAACAATACTAGATTCCTTTTCAACGACCGCATAGTCAAAGCTGATTTTGGTCAGCTCCTCATAGCGATTGAATAGATCCTCGTAGTCCGTATAGCCCAGCAGTTCACGCGCTTTTTCAAGTGCATAGCCGAGCTTGAACGCAAAGACACCGCTGTTCCACAGCGCCCCCTGCGCAATATATTTCTCAGCGGTTTCTTTATCCGGTTTTTCTTTGAACGCCTGCACCTTGCTTTGTTTTTCCTGCGAAACAGGTATAATATAGCCATACTTCTCACTTGGATAAGTCGGCTCAATCCCCATCAGAACAAGCTTTCCAGCGTCCTCCCGCTCAGCCTCCTCAAGCAGATGCAAAACAGCACGAAAATAGTCCTCATCGACATAGGGATCAGCTGGACAAATCGCCACAGCCTCATCGAGAGGAATACCACGCACCTCATGCAAGTATGCGGAAACCAACGCAATCGCCGGAAAGGTGTCCCGCCGACACGGCTCGATGGAGATATTCACATCCTTGCCAAGCTGCCGCCGAATCAGGGATGTTTGCTCTCGCGCCGTCGCAACCGTAATAGGAACATCAGGGATAGCATCTTGTATCTGACGGCAAACACGTTGAATCATCGATTCATGTGTTCCATCTTCTCGCTTCAATAGACGAAGAAATTGCTTAGAATATAGATCATTGGAGAGCGGCCACAGTCGTTTTCCCGCCCCGCCTGAGAGCAATACAATTTGCATGCTCAAATCCACTCCATTCCTAACTTGATACGAACGCTATGAATCTACTATTAGTGGTAAATCACTTCAGAATACCCTATGCACCTGTCCTCAAATATCTTTTAACACCCCATGGCATCTCAACATTTAGAAGACGTCTTCCATGATGTAAACCTATATTTTATAGAACAAAATGCACTCCTACCATCTCATACAAGAACAGGAAAATTTACCCATTCTGAATTTGAGGAGACTGTCCGACCTGATAAAAAGCCTCCACCATCTTTGAACTATATAATTTATCCCATGTATACTGACTAGCATTAAAGTGTGCTGTCTTAGAAATCCTTTTATATACAGTGTCATCGTATAAATCAGTAATCTTTTGCGTGATTGCCACAAAATCCAAGGGATCTACTATGATTGAATCTTCCCTATCGTGCAAGAGTTCCACTGCTCCTACACTATTAGATACAATCACCGGCAGCCCTCTCGCCATTGCTTCAAACACGGCCAATCCCCAACTTTGATTTATATTTATAAACAAGAATATATCTGCGTTGTCATAGAGGGAGTTAAACTTTTCTTCATCTACCTGTCCATGAATAGAAATATTATCACAAAGATTACATTCTTGTATCAATTTTTGTATATCATCTGCGTATTGTGGATCAAGTTCTGTTGATCCGACAATATCAAGATGACAGTTATAACCGTCATTGCACATTTTTTCAACAACACGTACTTGTGTCTCATAATTTCTATACCTGAAAAACACTCCTGTAGATATTAAATGAACGCATTTCTTATTCTTTATACATTCATGTATATCTCTTGATTCATCTGCATCTGTGCCACAATATAAAACCACGGCATCTTTATTGAGATGCTCTTCTACCAATTTCTTGTTCTTTGTAACATTTACGGTAATCAAATCTGTATGCTTGGCAATCTCACTGTAGATTTTTTTCTTAATCACATTAATGATGCGGTGTATTCTACCAACATTACTGCCCTGATGTGCTCCTACACAAAAACATCCGGGCATATCATTGATTTGCCAAATAAGTTTCTTGTTATGTAAGAGAACTAATATCATAAAAAAAGACAGTCCATTATCATGGACATTTACTAAATCCACATCTTTTTCCATTTTTTTAAACAAGGCATATTGATCCCATAAGTCATAAAATAAATTGTAAAACTTAAAGAGGACACAACCTATAAGAGTATCTGATTTTTTTTTCTTTCTAACACCACCAGTTAGCTGAATGATTGAAAAGTCTCTGCACTCTGGATACGTCTTATTTATATCAAATTCTCTTGTCAGCCATTGAAAAGATATCCTTTTCCTCTCTAAATATTGTGCTAAACGAAGTATTTGTTTATGTGTTCCTCCGCGAATATTCATTTCATTAACTACCAAACAGACCTTCATTCAAAATCTCCTTTTATCAGTGATTCCTTAAATCTTTTCACTCAAACGACTTCTTTTATTTATAAAGCTCTTTTCAACAGCATATCCGCTAACCCCATTGCTTTTTCTACGGTAACGTCAGAGTTATAATGACAATGTTCTCCCCAACGACCAAGTCCATATACACCATGCATTTGTGCATATGACAATAATCGTTCCATAATAGCGGGCTTTTGTAAAGTATTCAACGGATACGCATATTCATTCACAAAACGAATACTACTTGTCTGCTGTGCACGATCAAGATTCGTCTCCGTCCAATGCCCCTTACTTCCCTCCGCAAAATTGTGGCGCAACAAAAGTCTATGGTAAGGCACCCCAGGATTCGGATCGTATATCCACTGTGCATCTGTATCGAGATTTTCCCCATTGTAGTCAATACAAACCGCACTATGCTTTAGGCTCTGAACATCCTTCTGCATATTCTCCGAAAGACCTCGTATCATCTGAAAGGAACGCCATGGCACAGTCGTAATGATGACATCTGCCTGATAAACGCCTCCATCCTGCACTCCAACTTGCCGTTTCTCCAAATCAATCCATACTGCGGTTTTGCCACACAAAAGGCTCTCGCCCAAGCAGGCTCCCATTTTCAGCCACACCTCACCATAACCATGCTTTTTCGGATAATAAAATGTCGAATGACCTGGTTCTTGACCATAAGCGCGGTGCGTCAAACAACTCCAAAGCGTATCTTCAAAGGAAACATTTGGCAGTTTTTCAAGCCAGTAAGTCCCGAGCTCATTTAAATCAGCCCCAAACATCTTGCGATTGTAGGGCAACATGTACTCTTCAGCAATCTTTGTACCTAATTTCCATGAAATCCATTCCACAAAACGCTCCGGTTTCACTTTGCCGCTATTGCAGCCTGCTTGTGCAACGGATTTTAGGAACGCCACCTGATCGTCCACTTTCATCTGCCAAATGTTAGATTCAAAAGGATGATCCAGTAGAGTATCCTTATATCGAATTTTGGAGTTGCGCTCATACCAAGACCATTCCGATTGAGGAAGAAATTGAAACAGAAATTCACAAACATGCGTGCGCTTTGTGTCCAAAAAATGTCCCCCTCCGATGTCCAAAGGGGCTTCATCAATATTTTTTGAGCGGCAAAGCCCGCCCACCTCATCTTCTTTCTCCAATAAAAGAAAATCTTTTTCTCCGCACTGCAGGAATGAATTGGCAAGGGTCAGTCCTGCCGGACCGCCTCCTAAAATTAGATATTTCATATAGCGTACCTCAAAATTCATCTAACGACAAGCAGCTTTCCCAATCGTTATTTGATTACTACATCAAGCAGGTAAGCTGTCGGCTGAGTGATTAATCAACATTTTTCGACACGTCAATTCATTCAGTTCAGTTCCTCAATCTCAATGCGTGGAAATGCATCCAGCATGCTATTCGGTGTCGCATTATATATGGCACATTTTCTTTTTGTTGCATACGAAGCAAGGAACATATACTGACGGAATGCACGAGCATCAGATTCCAGCCCCTCTGCAATGCTCAGTGTTCGCCCACCTGCCGCCATCAACAGGCGTCTATTATTTTCACCATAATAATGTGAATCATTGATGTAGACCTGATTGTTTTCATCAACTTCGAGTTCCTTAAACCAGTTGGACTCCGCTCCCAGAAGGACAATTTCCTTGTAGGCCCTGCAAAGGCCATAGTAAACCGCTGCAATCAAAACTGTTTGAGCCATAGGTGCGCAAAGCTGCTTTTTCAAAAAAAACTCATGGAGAAATCCCCAGCCTGAAAACGTTTCCATATTCAAATATCGCACATTTATAGAAAGATTTCTTACCCGCTCCTGCAAGTGTCTACTTTTCTTAAAATACCGAGGCAGAATCAATTCCATTTTCCAATCTGCCCGTTCCAAGGCAGCCCATACTGCATCAAGCTCCTTCCTTTCATCCGAGGTTATCGTCGCCGGATCTGCGAAAAAACCGGGATCGATCATGCAGTAATATCTCGGCTTAATCTTAAAAAAATATTCCGTAGTAGAAAACATGTTGACACATAGCACGTCATTTGCTTGAAAAACTTCCTGATTTTCCTCCAACTGTTTTCCCAAGGAGGGACCATTTCCGCAGACAATCAACCGCCTATTAGATTCTACCTGTGGAACCTTTTCGTATTTACTATGGTACAAAATACGTAAAACACTGATGATTGAACGCAGCCCTATGGAAATATAGTGTGCTATCGCCCGCAGCACAGTATAGAGAATATGGAGCACGCTCTCTCCTACCTTTCTTCCATCAATCAGCCATGCCATGTCCTCGTTATTCTTTATCACCTAAAGGTCTCTATAAGAGCATTAGGTAAAAAATGGAGATTGCAACTCATGTACGATGCATATTGTTATTAAAGTTTTTACTTCTTCCCCATAACAATATCCCACGATACCGGAGTGCCTCGCTTCACATCTTTACAAACACAACTCCCCAACACAACATCATAGTATTTCGGTGACAGTCCGCGTCCTGGGCGAATGCTTCTTACATTCTCCTCTGTCAGGACATCTCCTGCCGAAAGATCCTCGGTGATGTAGAGGCTGCGGCGATCCTTGAGGGAGCAGCGTTCTTCGGGTGTTGAGCCGTAGGAGATGTGTCCAAGGGACATCCACACCTTTTCGCTCTCCTCAGCGAGTTCCTTGAGTTCATGCGGTTCCATTGAGAAGGCAGAGTCCACGCCGCCATCCGCTCGCGCCGTTGTGAAATGCTTTTCGATCACTGTCGCGCCAAGCGCAACAGCAGAAAGGGATACACCAACGCCCATCGTATGATCGGAGATGCCAACCTCGCAGTCAAAAAGTTCCTTCATGTGTGGCAGAGTTCGCAGATTAGCCCCTGCAGGCGTTGCCGGATAGGCACTCGTACATTTCAAAAGCACTAATTCGCTGCAACCGTTCTCCCGTGCCGTACGCACTGCTTCGTCGAGCTCCGCAAGTGTCGCCATCCCCGTCGACATGATGATTGGCTTTCCTGTCGACGCAACCTTCTTGATGAGGGGAAGATCAATATTCTCAAAGGAGGCAATCTTATAGCACGGAACGTCCAGTTCTTCCAGAAAATCTACGGAAGACACATCAAACGGCGTACTGAAGCCAAGCACACCAAGCTCTGCACAGCGCTTGAAGATGGGCTCATGCCACTCCCAAGGCGTATATGCCTCCTGATAGAGTTTATAGAGAGATGTACCCTTCCACAAATCATCCGGATCATCGATAAAGAATTCACCTTCATCGATATCAAGCGTCATGGTATCAGCCGTATAGGTTTGCAGTTTGACGGCAGCCGCACCGTTCTTCGCCGCCAGTTCCACAATCTCCAAAGCACGCTCCAACGAATGATTGTGATTGCCTGACATCTCCGCAATGATGAACGGTTTCTTATCTGCACCAATATAATCTTGCAGTTTCATTTTATCCCTCCACCGAAGTGCTGCGCTCCATAAGAGCCGCAATGGCTGCTACCGTCCGAAAGTTTTCGGGAACGATATCGGTAGGTTCAATCTCTACCGTGAACGCTTCTTCCAACTGCGACACCAAATTCACAATGTCAAAGGAATCCAAGAGGCCTGACGCCAATAGATCTGTATCATCATTTTTGATGTCAGAGTTGACTGCCTGCAATACTTTGGTCACTTTCTCTTGCGTATCCATATTTCCTCCTAGAGCTGTGACTTCAACCAGACACGATCCAGCTTCCCATTCATATTGAGCGGGATCTCATCCATTTTCACAAATCGATTCGGAATCATATAATGCGGTATATATGCGGGAAGCAGCTCCTTTAATTCTTCGTCGCTCTTTGCCCCCGCATAGAAGAGCACAATCCTTGATCGCGCAGTATCATAAAGACAACACGCTTGTTTGATTCCCTCAACAGCAAGCGCCGCAGTCTCAATCTCTCCAAGTTCAATGCGATGCCCCATATGCTTGATCTGAAAATCCTTTCGTCCCGCATACATGAGCTCACCAAATTCATTATACCGAACTAAATCTCCTGTACGGTAGATCATCTCATGGTAGTTCGGCTGCAGGGGGTTCTGCACAAAGACTTCTGCCGTCTTCTCCGGATTATTATAGTATCCGTAGGACAGACCACGTCCCCGCACGCAGAGTTCGCCAATCTCATCTCCCGTAATCAGCCGATCCTCCTCATCAAGGATGAACACCTCCATATTCTCGCAGGCTTTTCCGATAGGCAGGGCATCTTCGTCCTTAAACTCGCGCTCCACACGATAATAGGTGCAAATCTCTGTGATCTCCGTCGGACCGTACAGATTAGCGTACTCAGCACACGGAAATGTTTTTCGCCACATATTAAGCTGTTTATTCGGCATCACTTCACCTGCAAACAGCACCTTTTTAAGTTTAGGCAAATCTACGCGCCCAAGAGCCTTTAAATTTGCAACCAAAACCAATGCAGATGGTACCCAAAAGATCGTGTTAATATCTTTTTCTTTAAGGTACTCTAACAATCTTATGGGAAAAGAGAATTTCTCCTGCTCTATCAGATATGTGGTAGCCCCCATTTTGAAAGGGACATATATATCCTGCAAAGAAACATCGAAGTACAAAGGGGATTGATTCCCAAACACTGTATGGCAATCGAATGAAAACGCCGCCGTAATCCACTCAATATAATCAACGACGGCTTGATGAGAAATTGTAACCCCCTTTGGAAGGCCTGTCGAGCCAGATGTAAATAAAATATAAAGTAAGTCTGTATCCAACAACTTGTTTCGAACCGACTCTAAGGGATCACCATCATTGCTATTTTCTTTTAGTTCCTCATACGTGAGAACTCTGGATGCCGTAAAAATTTCCTCAGCGCGAGAAAAAAATTCTCGATTTGTGATAATTACAGCTGGCTGCAAGGTTTCAATGATTTTATGAATACGGGATGATGGCATCTGCGTATCAATCGGCGTATAAAAATTCCCGCTATATGCCACACCTAAAAAGGAGGTGATACAAATTGGTGATTTCTCCATGAATACGACAATTGGCTGCTTAAAAATATTCTCTTTGATTAATCCAATTGCTACTTTCCGCGCATTTTCATGCACCTGCGAAAAGGTCATCGAATCCTGCTCATTCGCAAAGGCAATCTTCTCCGGATATTCCTGCACAATATGATCCAAATAATCCGTAACCAATCGCATTTTTCATATCCCCCCATCATCCGCAGAACTATTCTTCCATTAGCCCAAACACCTGCGTTCCGGATAGATCAAGCGCTCCACCTGCACAAGCGAGTCCCGTACCGAATCCACAAGCTAGTACCTTTGTAAAGTCCAATGTTTTCCCACCAAATGTACTGGTCAGCATGATAGGAATCGAAGCACTGCTGGCATTCCCCGTCTCTCCGACGGCAATCGGAACCCGATCCTTCGGCAGTTTCAACTGCTTTGTGATGTATTGGACAATGAGAGCATTCGCCTGATGCAAAGCAAACATGTCGACTTCCGAAAGATCCCACTTCATGCGTTCGGCTGTTTCTCGAATAGAAACAAGGGTTTCATTGAGTGCAAAGCCCATGACCTCCAAGCCATTCATATAGAAATCCTCATCCGTACGGGCATTACCATCTGCATCCGTACGCAGAACATCAGTTACGCCCGGCTCACGCGGCATACGATTCGCGCCTGCCGGAATCATAAGGTTCTCTGCGCGACTGCCATCGATATAAAAAGAGAATGCACTGTGCCGACCATTTTCATCCACCTCTACCAGTGTCGCCGAACCGCCATCTCCGAGTACCATGCGCGCGGCCTTATCTGCTGGATTTACATAGTGGGATAGAGTATCTCCTGCACACAGCAACACCCTCCTGCAGTAACCGCTCTCGATGAGCAGAGATGCCTGAAAGATGCCATATACATAGCCTGCACAGCCATAGTTGATATCAAATGCTAGCGCACGGTTCGGCAGACCGAGCCGCTCCTGTAAAATTGCTGAAGTATGTGGAATGATATAATCGGGTGTTTCCGTCACGAACACAAGTCCGTCGATCGTCTGCGGATCTATATTCTGCTCCTGCATCAGGTGTTTTGCCGCTGCCGTGCAATAGTCTGCCGTTGTCGTGCCCTTCGGTGCTACGCTGACCCGACGTATCCCCGTCACCTTCATGATCTTGGCAACAGTTTCTTCTCCATAGAGATCGGCAAGATCTGAGAGTTCCAAGCGGGTCTTTGACACACAGGCAGAAATCGCTGCAACACGGGGCTTTGTAAAAATCTTATCCATCAGCCATCCCCCCATAAGTATCCACCATCGACAATAAAATCTTTTCCAGTAATCCAGCGCGCTCGCTCACTGAGAAGGAATAATACAAAGCCACTGACATCTGCGGGTTTGCCCAAGCCCAAAAGGCAACGCTCTTCAACGATCCCCATCATATCCTCGGCAGCTTCCTGCACTGCGCTATGTGTCATTTCCGTTGACACCCATCCAGGGCTAATCGTATTGATACGCTTCCCGTTGCGGCAGATCTCCTTTGCAATGGAACGCGCAGCTGCCTGCACCGCAGCCTTTGCCGCAGAATAGGCAAACATGGAGGAGGCTCCTGTATATGCCGAGATCGAGGAAAACAGTACGCTGCTGCAGCCGTCCACGGAGAATTTTCGCTGATTCACCAGCTGCATTGCCTTGATCGCACCCCAGAAACTCGTTTCCATAATCGTGCGCGCCATTTCCTCTGAGAAGGCGCGTAGTGGAGTAAGCCCCTCCACGCCCGCCGTATAAACCGCACCATGCAGCTTGCCAAATTGTGCAACAAACGGAGCAATGACATGATCGAGCGGTCTGGCTTCCGTCATATCCGCTACTGCAACAGAAATATTTGTTGGATATTTCTCCTGCAGCTGACGCAGAAGCTCTTGTCTACGTGCAACCGCCAAAACATGAGCGCCTGCCTCAGCGAGTTCCTCTGCAATCTGCCGCCCCATGCCGGAGCTGGCACCTATGACAATAAAGTTTTTCGCAGAAAAATCATATATGACATCCATCGGATTACTCCTGTGTCAGGGCAAAAAGATCCTTGACCGTCTTCGCTGCACGCACGGCTTTCGGCTCAATACGATGCGCGCTATGACCACTCATCGCCGCAAGAAAACTCACGAAGCTCAGAGAATCCCATGTGTCGAAATCCTCCAAGTTCGCCTCCATAACAACCGTATCCTCAACGTCGAGAATAGTCTGCATCTCCTCTAAAAACTCTGCTTCTGTCATATTTCTGTCCCTCCATACAGCTGATCAATGCGTTCTTTTTCCTGTTTCCATTCTGACCGCAAGATTCCAACCACGTGGACATCTTGAAATTTTCCATTTTGCAGGAAATGCTGCCGCAAGTACCCTTCTTCTTTATAGCCCAGCAAGAGGTTGAGCCGATAGGCACGTTTGTTATGCGCGAATACATAGGACCATACTTTATTGATTTCCGTCTGCGAGAAAACATATTCAAGTCCCATATAGTCCAAGAAAAGTCCCGCATCAATCGGCACCTCGTCTGCTCTTCCAATATATGAGCTGGATGAACACGTCTTATTTTTCTCATCCCAGTCAGAAAATCCCATGTAGCCAATCGGTCGATCCTCATAACAGAACACAAAATTCCGCAACGGATCGTATCGACAAATTCGCTGAAACCACGCCTCATGTTCTTCCCAAGTAATTTCATGCGATGTCAGCATCTCAGAGGAAATACGCTCTGAGTTGCGCCATGCCAAGAGCGTTTGTAAATCATCCTGATGAATGGGACGCAGACTATATTTTCCATGCCTCAGCACGCATCGTCACCTCCTCCAACATCTCTTCCGTATGCGTTTCCGTAAAAATTTCGCTCCCATTTTCACGGATGCGAGCCTGTAGCTCCTTATCATCTAAAAAAGAATGAATTTTCTCATTCAGCGTTTCATCATCAAGATCACGCCAGAATCCTGCATAGGAAATAATGCCCCTTTGATCATAAAGAACTGCATCTTCACGCTGGTTCTCAGCAACAGCCACAACAAGAGAGGGGAGTCCGACAAAGCAGCGTTCCCATGTCATCGTCCCACCTGCACCAATGGCACAGTCAGACTTTGCCATCAAAAGCGCAACATAATCAATCTGACAGTATACATGCCAATGCAACGATCGACAAAAATCCTCGAGTTCTCTCCGATGACGATTCGACGCACCAATGACCACATAGACATCAAGTTTAGATTGCTGATAATGGGAGAGCGCACGAATTGTCCGCATAGTTTCATTGGTGGGATCACTCCCCCCAAAGCAAACAAACACACGCATACAGTCGTGTTCTGTACCAGTATCATGACGCTGTCCCAGTGTGACATCATAGAATTCCTGCCGAAGAAGCAAATAATTGATTCCTAGGAATGTACGACACCCCCTTGGAACAAGTACGGTATATTTGTCTCCTTTTTCCGCATCCAAATTTACATCAAGTAAAAAATCGCAAAGATGGGGGCGATTCGCTAAATCATCAATGACAAGAATACTGTTCACATGGGGACGCAGAAGCTCTTCCCACTCATGGTCCAATGCGTAATGATCAACAATCAGCAGGTTGACCTGTTTTCCCATGACTGCGATTGTGTCAACGGCATCTTCTTTTTGACTGACACCCAGCCAAGACTCGTACTCTTTACCATGATAGGAGCTAGGACGTGCCAACATTCGGTACGAAAAATCTTGCTGTTCGACGACAGTCTGCATACTCCCTTGATGTGCCCGCATGACAAAGGTGACACTATGCCCCATCCTCCGCAGTCTTTTTGCCAGTGTTAGACACCGCATCAAATGTCCGCTACCAATAACCGTAGAGGCATCGACACGTACGATGACATTCAGCATATCATATCCGCCTACTCATACGAAATTTCAACTCTGCAAGCGCCCAATCCTCTATTGTATCAATATCCTGCACCTGCATCATCAAGGATAAACGCCGCTCTCTTATATGCGTCTTCGGACGAGCGAAAAAGCGCTTTGGATCGCATAAAGTAGAATTGCCTAACGAACCAAATATTCGTCCTTTTTGATCAGATTTCCGTGGCGATCCTTCAGTAAGTTCCCCTGTTCATCGGTTTTGAAGTAGCTGCGATTCGTATACCGATCACAGATCGCAATAAACTCATCAACTGTGAGTTCCAATGGCTCCAGTATCTCTGCCAGGGGCTTGCCAAGATATGTCTACGGGAATTTTCCGTCATTGAGCCGTACGAGTTCGCCCCCGTCCTCACGGGTCAAACGACCGGCTCGTATATGCTGCGATACAATATCATTGCCACGACTATCCCCATACTTCAAACACTTGAAATATCTGCTCCAGCTCCCTGCGGCGCACTCTCCAATCAATCTCCTGCCGATTCTCATAGGAAGCGCATGCCTCACAGACACCTTCCGAATTCAAATGTAGTCCGGGTCTTGTATCGGGCATAACGCAATGTTTACAAAATCTCATAGCATTGTGCTCCCTTCTCTGAGAATGTTCCTCCCGAGTGAAAAAGCCTCTGCATATTTTACGCCAACAATTTGCCCGCGATATCGAGCTAGATACTCAACGCCATCATAGGAGCGCGGGTGCGGATACGCCTTCATCTCACTGTCGTAGCAACGCAATAAGGCAATTTTCTTGGCGATAAACTCGTCAATTTGGACAAACCAATTCGGGAAAAACGCATCTTTGGCATTTTGTATCTGCCACTCAGTACTTGAAACCGTTTCAAAAAAAATAAGACGCTCCACCCGAGACCCGGGTAATGATCGAGCGGCTGTAATTACCGCTTTGTGAGTGATCAGATGATCTACATTGACATCCCCTGCATGATGCGTGTATATAATGCTGGGATTCACCGATTCTATCTGTTCCTCAACACATTTTACCACATCAAGCAAATCCACACTATCCATACGATTATCAGGAAATGAACACAGCCTCAAAGAATCCGCACCAAGCAGATCCGCCGCCATTTGCGAGGAGTGATGCAGAGCACTGAGTTCTCCCTTACGCCGATCAACATCACGGTGCTGATCTCGACTGGTCAACCCCTCAGCCAAAATCATAATGTGTACATGATCTCCATTTGCAACATGTCGCAGCAAGGTTCCCCCACAACCCAAATACTCATCATCCGGATGGGCTGCTACAACTAATACATTACGAGGACTCATGATACTCCCCTTTCAATGAAATTTTCACATCAGCTTCTATATAGCCATCATGAAGTGCAGCCCGTCTGAATGACAAACGCAAATGTGTCGTTTCGAGGAATGCATTAGGATATCCGTCTGCATCCAACATACGAATCCAGTCGAACACCTTATCAAGCGACTCCAAATCCTGCATATCACTTTGCGCGGGAGTTCTACGGTGAAACACCACAGGCTCGCCTTCCTGTTTTTGTGGAATCGGCTTAGTTTCTATGATTTCAACAATCATATCTTTCGCCAATTTAGTGGATCGTATATAGATCTCCTCTGCTGTACCAAAAAGAGAAAGCTCACGTTTCAAAAACACAGCACCTGCATCCAGCTCTTTTACACAGCGGAGAGCAGATAGCTGTGTTTTATAAATACCGCGTGCAATCAGATTCTGCAGAGGACTCCCACCTCGCCCAAACGGCAAATCAGTCATATGAAATACAACACAAACAAAGTTTTCATAAACACTGGCAGGAATATAGTAAGACCAATGAAGAAAAAAAACATAACGTGGCTGAATATCCCTCAGGTTTTCCTCAACGACCAACGCTTTATCCGAGATGAATATTACATCCTCGTCAATAATGGCATCCAACTCGTCAGCGCAGGAAGCATCCCAAGGTTTTTCTGAAACAAGAACTATACTCATATTCTATATCCCGGAGAGACTGTCACGGAGCGCCTCGACCACAGTTACCTGCTCCTCGTCTGATAAGCCGTAATACAACGGAAGCGTAAAGGCTTTCTCATAATACGCCTCGCTCACGGGAAAATCACCATGTACAAAGCCCATGTTTTGATAATATGGCTGCAAATGGACAGGGATATAGTGCATATTTAGTGTAATCCCATGCTTCTTCATCTCTTGAAACAAGCGCTCTTTCTTCGTCAGAGAAGCATCTTCACGGAAACACGCTACATACAAATGCCACGAGGAGTTTGTACCTTCCATCTGATATGGAAGCGTAAGCGGCAAATCAGCAAGCAGTTCGTTATAACGCTTCGCTAAATACCTGCGCCGCTGCAAGAATTCCGGCAGACGTTTCATCTGGCTGGTTCCTAGAGCCGCCTGCATATCGGTGACACGATAGTTATACCCTAAGTCAATTTGTTCGTAATACCACGAACCATCATTTCTCGACATCAGATTAGGATCCCGCGTAATTCCATGGGAACGATAAAGACGGAGTTTTTCATACAGATCAGGATTGTTCGTCAGCACCATTCCGCCCTCGCCGGTTGTGATAATCTTAACAGGATGGAAGCTGAATACCGTCATATCCGAGTACTTGCAGGAGCCAACCCGCTCTCCCTTATACTCAGCACCAATCGCGTGTGAGGCATCCTCAACAATTGTAATATCATGATCTTTGGCAAGACGATGGATCTGTTCCATATCACATGGCTGCCCCGAAAAATGCACAGGAACAAGCACCTTCGGTTTTTTCGCTGAAGATGCAAGCTTTTTTTCAAGTTCTTGTGTGCTCATATTGTAGGTCTGCGCATCAATATCGACAAAGTCGACATCCGATCCGCAGTACAGGCCGCAATTCGCCGATGCCACGAACGTATTCGGCGCAGTCCACAGCACATCCCCCGGCTCTAATCCCGCTGCCCGACAAGCAATATGAAGAGCTGCCGTCGCATTGCAAACGGCAACGGCATATTTCGCCCCGCAATAAGAAGCAACCGTTTTTTCGAAGTGCTCAATCGCGGGTCCCTGTGTAAGGAAATCGGATGCCAGAACAGCACGCACAGCTTCTATATCGTCTTGGTTAATATCCTGTCTGCCATAATAGATCATGGATTCATCTCCCTGAGTTCTTCCACTGTGAGGAACACATCATTCGTTCCGGAGCTATACTCGAACCCATCCGGAACAGGATGTCCCTCTTCTCCCAGTCTGTTTTTCGTGTAATCGATATTCTTGCCGAACTCGATACTCGGTTTGATCACAAAGTGATCCTTAAATTCCAATGTTTCATAAAACATATCGGAGGGACACATGACCTCGTGCAATTTTTCGCCCGGACGAATGCCAATGATCTTCGTTGGCACGCCGGGTGCTATCGCCTCTGCCAAATCCAAGATCCGCATAGACGGAATCTTCGGCACAAAAATTTCTCCGCCCTGCATGCGTTGGAAGCTCTTCAAAACGAGATCAACCCCATCTTCCAGCTTCAACCAGAACCGTGTCATTCTCTCATCCGTAATCGGAAGCTCCTTCGCGCCTCGATCAATAAGCCCCTTGAAAAAGGGCACGACCGAACCACGCGAGCCGACCACGTTGCCATACCGGACAACAGCAAAGCGCGTCTCCCGATCGCCAACAAGATTATTGGCGGCAGTAAAGAGTTTGTCCGAGGCAAGTTTCGTCGCACCGTACAGATTGATCGGATTTGCCGCCTTATCCGTAGAGAGCGCGATGACCTTTTTAACTCCGCAGGCAATCGCGGCATTGATAACATTCTGCGCACCGTGGATGTTCGTCTTGATGCACTCCATCGGATTATACTCTGCCGCCGGCACCTGCTTCAGAGCTGCAGCGTGAACAACATAATCCACTTGGTACATCGCATGTCTGAGGCGCGCCTCATCCCGCACGTCACCAATAAAATAACGCATACATGGTGCATCAAACACCTGCTGCATCTCAAACTGCTTGAGCTCGTCCCGAGAGAATACAATAATCTTATTCGGGGAAAACCGCTTCAGTACGATTTCTATAAACTTCTTACCAAATGACCCGGTTCCACCCGTAATAAGAATACTTTTCCCATTGAACAAATAAACCACTCCCCTTAGCTTCAAGACGCTTTTATCATATCACAAATAAAAAAAAGAAGGAAGTCATTTCACCCTTATACATCTTTGCATGCTCGATCTCAATTTACTCTTTGAAGCGCTTCGAGGTATAGAGTGACCTTATTCCTTTACCGTTTTCTGATGCACATCCTTGTTAATCTCAAACCAATGAGGGTTTTGCTCTATCAATGCCACCACACGGTCAAGCGTGATATCCTCACCCTCTCGATACAGAGCTTGATAGATATTCTGTATCAACTTCAAATCCTGCTCTGTATCCAATGTAAGCCGATATTTTCTGTAATCATTCGGATAGTGCGGACGATAAGGCGGCGAATAATGCTCATACAGATACGGCGTGACATGTTCATGCTGGTAGTGCTCGGTCGCTTTTTCGTACGCTTCTTTCAGCATGTCAAAAGAAAAAACTTCGCAGCCAAGTCCCAGCGGGATATTCTCGCTCTGATCAACGAGTGCGTACTTCCCCGTCCGATACGCTGCAATCTCATCATCGATCACGTCCCAGTCAATCAGCGTGTTGTCAGCACATACACGCGCAATATCAGTCAGCTCGAACGCTACTGCTGCATGATAAAAGCGGGACAGAACATCCTCATTGCTCCCTCGAAAAATGTTCGTGTGATACTTTTGGCATTCCTTGACAATGACATCATCCTCAGGCAGATCACTCGTTGCAATGATTAGCGCATCCGCATATCGAACTCGCTTGAGTCTGGAAATCACATGCCCTAGGACAGTCTTTCCACAAAGATCTTTGAGCATCTTATTAGGCAGGCGGGATGATCCTATATGCGCCTGTGCAATAATACCGATCTTTCTTACCACGATGTCCATCCTCCGTCCACGGCAATATTTTGACCGTTCGTATATCGGCTTGCATCCGAGGCAAGGTAAACCATGATTCCTTGAAGATCCTCCGGTGTCCCGATACGGTGCATTGGTGTTTTATTTTCCAGTGCGCGAATAAATTGAACATTCTTCTGTACTCCAGGATCCGGAAAAGGTCCTGGAGAAACTGTATTGGCGCGAACGCCCTTTTCTGCATATACACAGGCAATATATTTCGTAAACTGAATGATCGCAGCCTTCCCTGCGCCGTAGTTTGCAGGATTGTTTTGACCACTATCACCATATATCTCCATATTCGGTGCAACCATTCCATACATGGAGGCAATATTGATGATATTTCCGTGACCTTGATCCAGCATAACTGGGAGAATCTCACGCGTCATGCGAAAGACACCGTTGATCGTCCCGTCAATTCCCTCCAACCATTCTTCTTCTTCGTATTCATGAAGCGGTTTCACGCAGCCATACGCCGCATTATTGATTAGGACATCAACCTTCCGTGCGCTTTGCATCACAGCATCGACTGCACCATGAACAGAATTCTTGTCATGGAGGTCAAACGCAATGGATTCGCAGGTCAGCCCCTCATACTTCTCCCGTAGACGTGCCCTCTCTCGCTGATTTTTCTCGGCATCATGTCCCAATAAGTACAGTTCTGCGCCAAATGCGGCAAGCGCCTCACTAATCCCTATACCAAGATGCCCGGCTCCCCCTGTTATAACGACCGTCTTTCCCGTCAGGTCGAACATATCTTTAATGTTTCTCATAAATCCCTCACCATAAGCTCGGTACAATAACTTCCTTTGGTACATTTGCAAATGCACCATGAAGCTTTTCATAACAGGATTGAAATACCTCGAGTTTGTCCGCAATACGCACATTTCTTTTCAGTTGATCTACTGTATCCACGCCAAAAACGACAGCATAGATCCCTGGATGCGACAGCACATACAACATAGCCGCCTCGTCGGGTAAAAATCCGGCGTTCTCCGCAGTTGCTTGGAATTGCGCGACGTATGTTCCGCTCCCCTTCACCCGCAACTCGGCTTCCCTAGGCGTCATAAGCAAAAGCCCCTGCAAAAACGCACTCCTTGCATAGATGCGTTTACCATACGTACATGCCTTTTCAAAGAATCCCGCAGCATCAAGACGTTGGTCGAGGGCATTATATGGTACTTGGATGATCTCAATATGCGGATTCTGAATCGCTCGAAGGGCTTCTTCCGGGTCATAGATAGAAACACCAATCGCCTCAATCAGTCCCGCAGCCTTTGCGCGGGTAAGTCCCGCCATAATCGCAGAACGTTCCATATCGTCTGCGCGATGGAGCATGTAGCAATGAATACGCTCCGCGTTGAGGCGCCTCAGGCTCTCACGGATTTCCGAAAGAACACCGTCCTCGTCATGTGCATTATCAGGATGCAACTTCGACGTAATGCGAACGGACACACCGTTGACATTTTTCTGTGCCACCCTATAACGCCCCAACACCTCTTCCGCAGTACCGTATGCACTCGCCGTATCATATTCACAAATTCCAGCCGCAAGCGCAGCATCCAGAATCGCAAACACTTCCGTGTCTATCGGCTGCCGACCTAGCGCATTCTTTACACCATATCTCATGCCAAACTGGACAGTACCGAGCACCAATTTTTTCATCTTTTCAGACACAGCCCCACCTCTTCCCATACATCCTCTTTATTTTACAGAATCCTTGCACACCCATTCTCAAACTGCACTTTGAAATCGCATTTTTCCAATGTCCTGAGTCGGTGCGCAATCGAAAGAATCGTGATCTGCCCCTTGAACTTCAAAATAGTGCTCATGATACTCGCCTCCGTTTCTGTATCAAGGGCAGACGTTGCCTCATCCAGAATCAAAACTTCCGGCTGCTGATAAAGTGCACGGGCGATACCGATGCGTTGCCGCTGACCGCCGGACAGCTTGACACCACGTTCACCCACAACTGTGTCGATTCCCTGCGGCTGCGTTTGGACAAATTCATCCAACTCCGCCATAGCAAGTACTTTTTGGACACGTGCATCGTCAATCTCATCAGGAGATTCTCCAAGCGCAACATTTTCGCGTATGGTGGCATCAATCAGATAGATGCTCTGTGGAACATAGGCAATATTTGCCTGCCATGCACGAAGTTCCTGTCGAATATCTACACCATCTACAGTAATCCTCCCCCGCGTTGGGGTAAAAAGCCCCAAGAGAATATCAACAAATGTCGTTTTCCCCGCCCCGGACGGCCCGACAATGCCAACAAAACTTCCTTTTGGAATGGAAAAAGTGACATCTGTGAGCACTTCCTCATCAACGTTAGGGTAACAAAACCCAAGGTGCTCAACGCAAATCTCATCTGTAAAAGGAAGTGCCAAAGGCGTATCAGCAAGTTTGAGTTTTCGATGATGTATTTTTCGTGATTTGACTGCGAGAAGTTCCCGGTACAGCTCATCAAACAGTGGCATTTGGAATTTAATCCCATTCAGAAGGCTCACGATACGGTTTGCACTTGGCATCAAGCGAAAGGCTGCAAGTGCAAGAACGCCAAGAAGCGGAACAATATCTGCAGGTTCATTTCCAACTGCAATTTTTCCAATGATAAGAAGCAGCAGCGCACAGACAACAAGTGTTTCTATAATGATACGGGGAAGCTGATTCAACAGTGCAAAGCGCTGGTTTGCAAGACCGTATTGCTCATAGTTCTGTGCAAATTCCCGAAGAAAAAACGGCTCCTTTCTCATGACCTTTGTTTCTTTAATCGCACCCAGCCCTTGGTTCACCGCCTGTATATATCGCGCTATATAATCGTTCTGTACTTTGCCAACCCTGTCTATACTGCGGCGAAAGGTTCGAATCAACGAGTAGATCATGCCCCCCATAACTCCGGCAACCACAATGGCAGTAAACGGATCTGCAAAGACAAGCATAAGCCAAATTGTCAGAGCAGTAACAATCTCTGTTAAGACCTGAAATGTTGGAAGTAGAATATATAAAAATATAACGATTCCACCGCTATTGACATTTCTGAGGAGATTTGCCGTATTATGATTCAAATGAAAAAGATAGGGCTTAGCAAGATAATTTTCCATGAGATCTTTAGAAAACTGAATCTGATTCGAAAGAGAAAAGTTGATCTGAAGACGAAGCTGCCACGCGAGATAAAGGTTTTTTAATATGTAGAGCAAAATAAGCAGTAAAGCAAGAGCTATGATCAGTTCGGTATGCGTCATAACTCCTAGCTTCGCCACTTGCTCGGCAATGTCCGGATGTTGTGAAAGGAAATCCGGCTGCCCCATCAAAGAAATAAGAGGCAATATGGCACCAATACCAACAGCCTCGAGAACGGCTCCAATCATCATCACAATAAAAAGGAAAACGCAGTACCGCAATTCCTTTGGTGTAAAGATGCTAAAAACCTTTAGAATTAATTTCATTCGAATATAGACTCCCCATCTGTCTAATCAGCGAATAAGAGAAAGTTCTTTCGCACAGCTATCTTTCTGCACGCACCGGATTCTCAAGGAAATCCCGATAAGCCAATCGAATCCCGTCCTCCAGTTCCGTTTTGTACTGCCAGCCAAGCCTTGATGCCTTGGAAACATCCAACAATTTTCTTGGTGTGCCGTTAGGCTTCGTCGTATCCCACTCTACCTGTCCACGATAACCAACAACTTTTGCCACCAAACGGGTCAATTCCTTTATCGTAACCTCTTTCCCGGTCCCTGCATTAACGGTCTCGTCCCCACTGTAGTGATTCATTAGATATACGCAGAGATTCGCAAGATCGTCAACGTAGAGGAACTCGCGCAAAGGCGAACCATCGCCCCAGCAAATTACGGACGATGCCCCTGCTTCCTTCGCCTCATGAAAGCGTCGGATCAGTGCAGGCAGGACATGACTGTGCTCCGGATGGTAATTATCATTGGGTCCGTAGAGATTCGTCGGCATGACAGAAATATAATCTGTTCCATACTGTCGGTTCAGATAGGCACAGTATTTGAGTCCCGCGATCTTTGCGAGCGCATACGCCTCATTGGTCTCCTCCAAAGCGGAAGTCAGAAGGCAGTCCTCCTTCATCGGCTGAGGTGCAAGGCGTGGGTAGATGCAGGAGGAGCCGAGGAATTCGAGTTTTTTACACCCATTCTTCCACGCAGCATGAATGACATTCATCTCAATCATCATATTCCGATACATGAAATCTGCCGGTGCCTCAGAGTTCGCCTGGATCCCACCTACCTGCGCAGCAGCGAGGAACACGTACTCGGGCTTTTCCGCAGCAAAGAAGCACTCTACCGCATCCTGTCGACAAAGATCCAGCTCCCGATGCGTTCTCGTTATGATATTTCCATATCCCTGCCGCTCAAGCTCCCGGCAGATTGCAGAGCCAACCATCCCTCGATGTCCTGCAACATATATTTTTACATGCTTTTCCATCATTCAGTCTCCACGTTATGACGCTCTCTTACTTCCCGTATTTCTCCACATCTGCCTGAACCATCATATGGACAAGCGCAGGGAACGATACTTTACGTTGCCAACCAAGCTCTTTCTCAGCTTTTGACGGATTGCCCCAGAGTAGTTCAACCTCGGCAGGACGGAAGAACTGCGGATCAACATCAACGAGCAGACGTCCTGTCTTTGCGTCATAACCTTTTTCCTCAACGCCAGTTCCCTCCCATCGGAGTTCGACACCGAGTTCACGGAACGTAAGTTCAGCAAACTCGCGGACAGTATGCGTCTCATTCGTTGCAAGCACATAGTCATCGGGGGTGTCCTGCTGCAACATCCGCCACATCCCCTCGACATAGTCGCCTGCAAATCCCCAGTCGCGCTTTGCTTCGAGGTTGCCAAGAGAAAGTTTCTCCTGTTTTCCCGCCATAATCTTAGCCGCCGCAATCGTGATCTTACGCGTAACGAACGTCTCACCGCGGCGCGGCGACTCGTGATTGAATAGAATCCCGTTCACAGCGAACATATCATAGGACTCACGGTAGTTCTTCGTAATCCAGAAACTATAGAGCTTCGCCGCGCCGTAAGGCGACTTCGGATAGAACGGTGTCGCCTCGCTCTGCGGCGCAGTGTCCGGAAGCCCGCCAAAGAGCTCCGACGTCGATGCCTGATAGAACTTTATCGGTTTGCCGCTCTGCCGCACCGCCTCGAGCAAACGGATTGTCCCGACACCCGTCGCCTCCGCCGTATACTCCGGCACCTCGAACGAGACTGCCACATGGGACTGTGCCGCAAGGTTATAAACCTCATCTGGCTGAATCTCCTGGATCAGCCGATGTGCATTGCTCGAGTCCGTCAGATCGCCATAGTGCAGGAAAACGCAATCGTTATACTGCGCATCCGACAACAGATGGTCAATCCGCTCCGTACATGGTGTGCTGTGTCGACGGATGATGCCGTGTGCTTCATATCCCTTACTGAGCAAAAGCTCTGTCAAATATGAGCCATCTTGTCCTGTGATGCCAGTTATCAAGGCTTTTTTCATAATAGGTTTAGCTCCTCTCTAATCTACTCTACAAGCGATATATCTAGCGATTCCATCATTCTCGTCCCACCTTATACTGGTCCATTACATTCACCCTTCGCACAGTCTCCATGATCAGCTACTCTTCATATGTGTCTGCACAATCACAAACCCCAACAAAATTATTCATATCTCTCACACCAGCGGCATATCTTATTCGCGCATGTATGGGGCGTCCACCGAGTTCGGATACTAATATATCTCCATGCTATCTGAAAAGATTTAAACAGTCCCAAAAAGACAAGTGCTTTCCATACAATGTACTTCATCAACGATGTTTGTTTATAATTAGGAGAGTGAAATGGCAGCCCAAGTTCTTGGTAGATACGATTATCCTCGATCCAGCACGCCTCTGGATCAGAGCTCATTCCACTACTAGAAAAAAAAGCTACCTTTTCCTGACCAAATTTTATCCTCACCGTTTTGTCATAATAGCATTGTAAAAAAAACTTATAGTCTGCCGCCATTTGATACCCCGTATCAAATGGATATCGTAAGAGTAGTTCTCGACGGACAAACATCGCGGCATGAGGAATCATTGCACTACCACTGTAATGATCTCGATCACGTACTTTGTCATTGGTAAAGGAAATTTGTCTTTTTGTCTTTTCATCAACACACCATAATTCTCCACCAAAAATGTCGACATCAGCATCAATCTGAGCCACTATTTCAGAAACAATCGTCGTACTGGTCAAAGAATCATCTGCACCAATAATCTCAATGTAGTCTCCAGTCGCCATATGAACGCCTTTATTCAAAGCATCATAAAGACCTTTATCCGGCTCGCTGACCCATTTGATGCCATAATGCGATGCATACTTTTTAATTATCTCCACCGTTTTATCCGTAGAGTTTCCATCCACGATTATATACTCAAGATTTGGATAGTCCTGTTGAACAATACTAAGTATTGTTTGTTCAATCGTTTTTTCTACGTTATAAGCAGCTGTAATGATGCTAATTTTTATTTGCTTCGTCAACGTTTCTCCACCTCTGTTCATAAATATTTTAGATGCATACTCGGCAAGCTAATATTTAGTCTTCGAGCACATTAAAGTTAAATTCATAATTAATATTACCAGCTGACAGAGAATTTGATCGAATACCATCGAGATTGTTTCCCATAACATTGATATATGCTAAAAACAGGACACAAAAACAAAAGACACATAGAGACATAGCTATTGTTTTAAAACTTTTTACAATATACATGTCCAACACCATCACCAACGAGACGATAAAAAAAGGAAAACCGTATTCTCTAATACGCTCTAGTTCATAGGAAAAATAAAACAATTCCATTGCTATAAAAGAAAACGTAACCATATTCACTGCTATGATTGCTTTTCGCCCCTCCTGATGCTTTTGATATACCTTTCTTAACAGAAGCATAGATATCAACCAAAAAAAAGTGGAAAGGAGTATATTTTCCACGCCCAAAGAGCCCGAAAGACTTGATATTAAATATATAGCATATTTAATATCAAGCAAAGAAAACATCTGGTCTGCAAGAAAAAAGCTAATCCCAGAAACACTAAATATAAAACATATGAAGGCAAGTAAAAAATGTGTTTTCAAACTATACTCCCGATAAAGGAATACACCCAACACAAAGAAAATCCCCGCACTATAGTGTATACTTGCAGCTATGGCAACAACAATTAGATATAAATATATCTTTTTTTCGACCAAAAATCGGCTCCCCCAAAAAATAATTGCGATAGCAAGATAGTTGCGAATGTTACCCATAGAATTCCAAAAAAGGTATGGAGCCAATGCGTACAACACCAAAAAAAATATCGGTTTTTTTGTGTAAAATTTTGCCGCAAAATAGACAAATAGCAATGTAAGAAAAGAATATAGAAAGAACATCATTTGTGCCGAAAAGCCAAAATCTTTCAGAACCGTACACAACAGAATAAAGCTCGGTTCAATAGCCCCACCAAAATCATCCTCTGAGAGATAAAATAGTCTTTCATAATTAGAGTAATCCCATCCAATTTGATAGCGAAATCCAGAAATAAGGATTAGTATAAACAACAAAAAGAACGTAAAAATACGTTCTTTATCCTTAAAAAACAGAAAGGGCAGCCCCCATGTGGCTAGAACAATCAACACAAAGATAATCCAAAAATCCATTTATACCCCCCCTTTTTTTCTCAATATAGCAAACTCAAAAAATACGTTCACAAAAACATGGCTCTATATGTCAAATCATATGTTAGATCTGTAGAGCGTTCTCCAATCGTTGTCGCCGGAACCCCACCAACAATAGAAAAAGGTACAACATCCTTTACAACAACAGCACCTGGCATAATAACAGCACCTTCTCCAATCATAACACCAGGCATAATCATCGCTCGCGTACCAATCCAAACGCGGTCAGAAATAACAACTGGCTTTGAATAGTGCTCAAAATCTGGTGAATTTATCCGATGCCCTTCTGTATAAATCGCTGCTTCAGCGGATATATTGACATTATTTCCAATAACCAAGCCACCTCGTCCATCCAAAATACAAGAACGATTTACAGCACTATTTTTCCCAATTTGAAGAGAATGGTAGATCGTTGGATATATATACACATTCATATAAATATAAGCCGTTTTATCTATTTTATGTCGTAAAACGTAACGATAATAAAAGAATCTCAATCGTTCACAAGGAATTTTTGTAATGATATGATTGGAAACATATTCATAAAAGAACATATATATGAACAATAGAATGCCACGAATAAAACGATACCTCTTGACCTCCAGAATCCATTTCTTCATTCACCATCTACCCTCCATCTCGCTTGGCCTTGTGTGTGTTTTATTTATATCAGACAATATGCCTACCAGTACAGCAATACCGTGTTTCTTTTTCACATATCTATATGCACAATCCACCTGATGCTGCCATAGCTCCTCTGAATCTAAAAGCCTTTTAACCGCTTGGGCAAACACTTTGGGTTCATCGGCTATACTCAGGCACTCTTGCAACTCGTTTTCATTCTCTGCAACCCCCTCTATACCTGCTGTTGTTGAAACAATCGGTCGCCCCCACATCATCCCCTCAATCATTTTCAAACGAACCCCCCCCCCTATACGAATAGGGGATAAGATGATATCTGTGTCAGCAACAAAGTCAGCCATAGATTGAACTTCACCAAAAATCTTAACTCGACTGTCACTCTTTTGATAATCATATGCCCAAGGACACATATTTCGTCCCGCTACATGCAGTTCTACATCACAGATTGCTTTGATTTCTCCCCATAACTCATCCAATAGATAACGAAGTGCATCCGCATTTGCATACCATGAACAAGTACCATAAAAGGCTATGCTTCTTTTTTTCGCATTTCTTCTCTCAAAATGTGTGTATGCGTCTAAATCCAACGCGAGACTAATGTATTTCCGCTGTTCCTCAGAAAGAACGCCCGCCATGTGACTGGCATCCTCTTCAGCGTAAAAAAAACTCATTTCGTATGCTTGAACAATTTGTTTTTCTTTTTCATCCGCGCGTTTTGCTTCAATTTGTAGAGCCTTTTTTTTAAAGGGGTTATTTTCCAACTCTGCACGTTTAGAAAGTGCTCGCCCGTGCAGAACTTCTGTACTCAAAACAATAGGACAAGTCAACCGTGCAATAGTCTCTTTGGAGAGATATTGTCCCATGTAAGTTTGTACAACAACGACATAACCGTATTCCCCATCATAGAGAATTCTCTCTATCTCTCGCTGATTATCATAGGAAAAAAAGCGTCCAAACAGAAAAGACTTTCCCGCAAAAATGAATCTTATCGAGTTTTTAAAAGAATATTTCTTGGGTTTCTCAATAAAAAAAACATTTTGAAGCAGCTCGCTTTTTACAAAATGATATTGGTCATTCGATGTATGGGAAAAACATAGCAAGTCAACAGAAAAACCCATTTTTCTCAGCGCCAATATGTATCCATTCGTCGACAGTTTGTCTCCACTATTCATAGGATAGGGATATTCCGAGCAAATAATCAACGCCTTCTTCATTGTATCCCCTTTCGTCGATAAATCTCCCAGTCATCCAGAGACATACCTCACGATCAGCCTACTTCAATAATGTCTTTTTTATTTTCCCGAATGCCTTCAAGGATCTTTTTAGGTCATTAAAGTCTGTCAACCCCATATAGAGACGATGTAAAATATAGCGAGGTCGCAAATAGTATTTACGTCGTGCCATACTGCAAAAGTCGACTAGTTCCTCCGCTGAAAGCTCTGGACGGTTCAATACACAGCTGACAGTACCATCTTCATGACAGTATTCCTCATAATTTCCTGTTATATAGCCATTTTTTTTTGCCCAATCGTATGCTTCCGTCCCTGGATATGGGATCAACGGGAAAAACTGAGCCGTGTCTGTATTGAAACGCAAAGCAGCTTCCAAAGTCTTCTGCATTGTTTCCTTTGTTTCGCCAGGATTCCCTACCATATAACAGGCATGAACCAGAAGCCCCGCTCTCCTTGCGTTTAACATGTATTCTTCTATCTGTTTAGTCGTGGTGCCTTTTTTTATGTTTTTTAATATCTCTTGATTAAAGCTCTCCACTCCCGGGATCAGAAGTCTGCACCCTGCCTTTTTCATCATCTTCATGGTCTCATAATCAAGATTCACACGTGCATTGCACAGCCACTTAAAACGCTTATGCATGTTATTTGCAATCAGCATTTCACATATTTCCAAAACACGTTTTTTTTCTATGGTGAAAGTATCATCTTCTATGACAATTTCCTTCACGTCAGGAAAATTCTCTGCTATATATAGGAATTCCTCTACGACATTCTGTGTAGTACGCTGCCTGTACTTATGCCCATGCATAACCTGCGGATAAACACAATAATTACACCGTGCAGGACAACCGCGACCAGTAAAAATCTGTATTGCCGGATATGTTGCAGCAGGAAAGACATAGTCGTATACGTCCAAGTGTTCCTTGATGAATTTCGCCGCCATAGGAATTTGATCTAACTCCTCCAACGGTTCGCGGTTATCATTATGGATAATATGTCCATTTGATCGATAGGATAGCCCCAACACCGTATTGATCTGTCGATTCGCAGAAAGAGCCTTTGCAAGTTCTAAAATAGTAACATCATATTCACCACGTGCAATCGCATCTACTGCCCTTTCTGCATCCATCGTCTCGTTAACGGTAGCCGTCGGATGTGTTCCAACCAACACTATAAAACTATTTGGATACGTCCTTTTTAAAGAGGCAGCAAACCTGAGATCACTATAAATTGAAGGGGTACTTGTATCCAAAACGAAAAGGTCATAATTAGATGCCGTTTGTTGGATATATGCTAGGCATTCATCTTCGTTCCATTGCTTAGCAGGTGCATCAATGAACTCAATAGCAAAACCATTCTGTTCTGTTAAAGCGGCCGCATAGATCAGCCAAAGAGGATAGTACAGAACTCCACTGTGACCAATAGCAGGGCTTCTCGATTCACGTGAGAATTTACCATACTCTGCCTTAAATGGAGGATTAACAAAACAAACTTTCATGAGTACTCCCTTATATACCGTGTTTTTTTAACCCACGAATTACATAGATAAATAAACAATATATTGATTTTAACAATGGCAATTTTTGTGTTGTTCGGTAAACGACCCATGTCCATTGCAAACTCTTCCATTTATTCGCCGTAAGAGACGCCGGACTTTTTCTATATCGAGCCAAATCCTCATGGAGAGAATATGCCCGCCCTCCTTTTTTCAAAAGGTTCAACCATGTAACATAATCCTCATGACGTACAGCCGGCATTTCAATATGCTCATAATAAAGGCGATCCAGCATAACAGTTAAGCAACCAATATCATTCCCCTTCAACAATGTCCAATAGTCTACAAAATCTCTCGTGCGAACTAACCGCCCAGGACGAGAAGGGCTATCGATAAATCCCCGATATTCTGTATATGTAAAGGAATATTTGTTTTCCTTCATATACTGTAGCTGTCTTGCAAGCTTATTACGGACCCATAAATCATCACTATCCAAAAAGGCGATATAACGACCAGTCGCTGCATTTATCCCCATATTTCGTGCATTTGCCACCCCACCATTTTCCGATTGATAAATACAACGGATTCGATGATCGGCGTATGACTCAACAATTTCTCTTGTTCCATCTGTTGATCGGTCATCTATCACCAACAATTCCCAATACGGGTAGGTCTGATTTACAACAGATTCTATGCTTTGTTCAATATATTTTGCACTATTGTATGCAGGCATGATAATAGAAACGAGATTATCCTGCACTAAAAATCACCGTATATGCCTTTCCGAATATCATACTTTGCTAAGTCAACATCTTCTTGAAATTGTTTGATTCCATCTGTAGCACTTTTGGTAAAGAGAACCCTGACTGTTTGAATGATAATCGTTAAATCTGTCAAGATATTACAGCGCTGAATGTACATAAGGTCATAGACCAGTTTATCAAATGCTGTCGTGTTATACTTTCCATAGACCTGTGCTAATCCGGTAATCCCCGGCTTAACATTATGGCGATATGCATACTCTGGAATCTCGTTAATGTACTGCTCAACGAAAAAAGGGCGCTCCGGACGAGGACCAACAATACTCATATCTCCGATCAGCACATTCCATATCTGTGGAAGTTCATCCAAACGAACAGCACGAAGAAAGCGCCCTAGTTTTGTGATGCGAGGATCGTTTTCCTGCGCAAGCATCGGTCCACTATATTTCTCAGCATCCACACGCATGGTTCGGAATTTGTATACACGAAATTCTTTCCCTTTTCGCCCAGTACGCACCTGACTATAAAAAATCGGTCCGCAGTCACTTATTTTAATTGCAAAAGCTGTAATCAGCATAAGTGGAAAGGCACAACAAAAACCGATGATTGCAACAACGAGATCAAGACTCCGTTTTAGTGTTCGCACCTCAAGGGTAGGATGCAGTAACGACGGACGAAATACAGGAATATCATCAATCTTATCAAGTTCTGCACCACTGCAAAAAATCTCGAATGTATTTGGTATCAATAGAGGGCGTTTTCCATGCTGATAGCAAAAATTAATAACCTGAACTTTATGACGATGCCGCATTCCTGGGCACATGATAATGACATCCACAGATGCGGCAGAATCTTTCCATAGAGAATTTTGCATATCGGTACAAACATATTTTAGCTTCATGTTAAGATGATGCTGTAGAGAGAGCCGTTTATAAACGTGAATACACTCCTCCTCCGAGCCAATCAACAGGACATCTCGTACAGCATAAATATGTCGTTCGACACGCCATGAAAAATATCGCCATACAGACAAAAAACCAAACTGTAAAAGAATCGTCAGAACTAATACAGCACGAGAATATGATAACTCATGGATAAAAAAACTAAGTGAAAAAATGAGAATAAGTGTGCAAAAATTTGTCACTACCAAGCTTAGCAAAATCTCTGCAAATCTTTTCGTAGAAAGGGAATAAAGCCCATTGATATTAAGAAGCAATCCTGTTAAAACTAGGAGTAATGGGAATACCCCTCCATAAAAATACAGATTGGAAAGGAGCACTGAGTTGTTTAGAATAACCGAAACAGAAATAACGTAGGAGGTGCCCATCAACAGAATATCTCCAATGAGCATAATCAGCTTTCGCGATTTTGGAAATTGTTGTAGGTGCATGTTCCTCCTCCAGTTCCTCTATGGTCTTCTCTTGTATAGAATGAGCCCATACCCGAGAGCAAGCAAGCATCCACTTAAAAAGCCTAGTCCCGCAATCAGTTTCTTGCGCGGGCCGACAGGTCTATTTTCATCCGGCAGATTCGCGGGATCAACGATTTGGATGTCCATGCTCTCCATCGCTGCCTGAATCTTGTTCTGCTCATACTGCTTGACGAGATTCAAGTATACTTCATTTTTAACTTTTGAGTCACGGCTGAGACGCATATACTCCATGACATCATCAGGGAAGGCACCAAGTTCCTCTTCCTTCTTCGACTGCTGTTCTTTCAGTGCGCTCTCACTTGCTGTTGCAACGGCGAGGTTGACTGCCGCAAGTGCGCTCTTGCTGACCAGTTCAGACTGTGTCGGATTCAGGGTCGTCGCATTGGACTCAACTGTCGCAAGCACCTCTGCATCAAGGCTATTCTGTAACTGCTCAAGCTCCTTACGTGCCTGCTGAACACTCGGATGAAGCTCCGTATAGTTTTGCTCAAGCCCTACAAGCTCGACACGTTTGGCAACAATCTGGTTGCGAATACTTTGCACAGTTGTGTTATCAGAAACACTATATGTCCTGCTCGCAGATTTCTGTTCACCCAACTGTGCATTTGCGGCATCAAGGGATGCCTGTGCGGATTTCGCATCAACCTCGACTTCGCTGATCGCCTTATCAAAAGCCGCCATCCGATCGATTGCCGCCTTTGCCTGATCATCGGGACTATAGATTTTGTGCTCACGGCTGAACTGCGCCAGCTTCGCCTCCGCCTCCTCAGCCTCGCGTTTTGCAGCTACAATGCGATCATCGAGGAACTTCATCAGAAGAGACTGCGTCTGCTGGTTCATATCCGTCTGCATGAGGAGGAAGTTATCAACCACTGCCTGAGAGATGCGTTGTGCTTCTTCCGGTGTTTCCCATTGAGCGGAAACCTCGATCAGATTTGTCCCCTTCGTATTTTTTATATCAAGGTATTTCTTGGCAAATCCTTTCGCATCCGGTCTCTTATCCGGTTCAAAGTCAAGACTGTCAATGATCGGATCCAGCACGGTACGCGACTTCATCAATTCGATATAGTTCGTTGTCGGCGACGAAACACCACCACCGCCCCCAAGGAGTGCCATCGCGGCAGCTGCACCAGAGATGTCAACTTTCGCGGCATTTCTCGTCTGTACAAGGGTCGTAGACTCATACTGCTTCGGCAGAATAAGTGAGATCACCAAAGCAACAATGGTACAGAGTCCCACAACCCCAAAAATCACAGGCTTATGATCACCCATCACCCGAAACAGCCGCGCGAGGTCTATCGTATCTTCATTGCGTTCCATATTCTTTCAGCCCCCGCTCAGTCCGTCACAGCCTTATACATTGCCCAGACATTGATATATGGCAAAACATCCTCGTCAAACTTGATGCCATTCGAGCGCGGCACGTAGACGATATCGCCATCCTGCAGCACGACGTTCTGTGTGAGGTCATGTTTCTTAATGTAATTCTTGATATTGAGCTGCTTATAGTACATGGTATCACCTACGACGCGGAGTACTTGAACCTGTGTACTGCGTCCGCGACGTGTCACACCGCCGGCAGAGGAGATCGCAGCATAAGCATTGAGATTATCCGCCCCGAGCTCATGAATCCCCGGGGTCTTCACCTCGCCCATGACATAGATTTTGCGTGTGCCATAGTTCTTGACGATGATCGATAGATCCGGAAACCTCAAATACACGCGAAGCCTCTCTGAGATCAGGGCTTTTGCCTCATCCAGTGTAAGCCCCGCGAGCTTGATGGATCCTGCATAGGGCAACTGAACATAGCCATCAGGTCCGATTACAACGTTGTTCAGCCCACCACTCTTCTCCGAATCACTCGATGCAAAAGTGGAAAAGCCGACTATTTGGATGTCGAGCACATCATACTTCGTCAGACGATAGGTCTCAAGCAACCGATCTCCCTTAAGTGTGGCAACCTTAAAATCGCCGCCCTCAACGACGTGGTGCGGCATATCACTCACAACCGCTGAATCGACAGAGGTATTCCCCCCAGCTGCCTGCACAGGCGGCTGGATAGCGCCAACGCTGCCAAGCAGTGCAAACGCACCGAGAGCTGCGAGATGTTTCTTCCATGTCATTGTGGCTGCTCCTTTATATTGCAATCTAGTCTTAATTATACAAGATTCAAACCAACTGTCAAGGTACTTACGTTTTCAAAAAAAATCCAACGTCTTGAGCAGAAACACCCACCCGAAGATCGTAAAGCATGACAGCGCACTGCTGTAGACGACGCTGTTACCTGCAAGCTCGGCGTCCGCCTGCATCTGCTGTGCCATGGCGAAGCCGGCGACGGCGCAGGGTGTGGCAAACACCGCGATGAGCGTCACGAGCTCGACACCGCGAAAGCCAAGTGCGATTGCAAGCGAAAGCACGATGGCAGGCACAATGATGAGCCGCGAGGCGACCGAAAAGATGAGCTGGCGCAGATGTGCGTGATAGCTCCCACCGTGAAAGGATGCACCGAGGATGATGAGCGCAACGGGCGTGGTCGCCGCCGCGATCTGCGCGACAGGCTTCAGCACAGGCGCAGGGATCGGCAGCTCTACGAGACGGCACAGAGCCCCCGTAATCGCTCCCAAGATCATGGGATTCATGAGAACGCTGCGCAGGATCGGCAGGAGGTCAAATCGTCCGCCGCGAAAGGTCTCAAGTACGAGCACACCGAGTATATTATAGATGGGAACGATGACTGCAATCATCATGGTCGGAATCGCAATCGCCGCATCGCCAAAGATGTTGCTGACGAGCGGAATGCCCATGAGGACGTAATTGCCACGAAAGGCCGCCTGGATCATCGGACCGCGCCGTGCATTGTCCGGCTCAATGCGGCAGACAATGCACGTAAAGACGAGTGCCGTGAGCAGCACACCCGCCGTACCAAAGAGCATGAGCGTGGGTTGGAATGCCGTCCCCGGGTCGGAGATGTAGATGTTGTAGAACATCATAAAGAAGAAGAACACACGGAACACCATGCGATTCATATGCCGAAGTTCTTCCTCACTGAGAAGACGCGAACGTTTCACGAAAACGCCGACCGCCATCAGACAGAAGAGGGGAACGACGCCGCCGAGCGCGACAAAAAAAATTGCTGAGCACAAAAAATCCTCCCCACCCATTCGACTGTATTATAACAGGAAAGAGGTGGAGAGGCAACGTATAAAAGCACTTGCACCGAAGTCGATAAATTCGCTGTATTTTACTCACAGATCCGCATCTGCCGCTCACGGAACGTAACAATCTGCAAATCAAAAGCACGGGCGAGTTCGCGTGCGCGGTCATAGTTCCGACCGACACCGTCGGGGACGTGAGCATCAGATCCAATGGTGACATAGCGTCCGCCGAGTTCATAATAGCGGCGGTAGATGGGAGCAAGTTCCTTAATGCCACGCGGGGTACCGAGGCGGCGCGTATTGATCTCGATGGCGGTATCCGTCTCGACGAGGGCGCGCAGGACGGCATCGATGTCGTCGGTGAAATCCCCGTAGGAAAGCTCGGGATTATCGAATGTTGCGTTGCGTGCGATGTAGTCGATGTGTGCAAGCGCATCGATGAACGGATGCGCATAGATCTCGTCGCGCATGACGGTGAGGTACTCGTGATACATCTCCCGTTTCTCGCGCCCCTCGAACGTCTCTGGATAGTAGAGATCCTTCACGTCCAGAAAATGAATCGAACCGAGCACAAAATCAAACGGAACACGCCGCAGGAATGCGGCATTTTTTTCGCGTGCGCTCGCCATCATGCCCATCTCGACACCGAGCGAGAGATTTCCCTTGGCACGGAGTGGGTCATACGCCTCCCAATACGCCGCAGGGTCGAAGATGAACTCCTCCGTGCCCGCCGACGGATAGTCATAGTCAAGGTGCTCGGTAAAGACCAGTCCGAGACCCTGCCGCTCCGCCGCACGCAGCGCATCCTGCGCTTTCATCTCAGAGTCGGCAGAGAACTCCGTGTGGATATGGCTGTCAAAGTACATCGTCACTCCTCCTGCCGCTCCAACGAGCCGACCGCATCGGACAGCCGCGCAAAGTCTGCAAGAGAGAGCTGCTCGCCGCGCATATTCTCCGCGATGCCCGCCGCCAGAAGCCCCGCACGGCTCATCTCCTTTGAAAGACCTGCCCCCGTGAGCGCGTTGAGGAGGGTCTTGCGCCGCTGCATAAATGCGGCACGAACGAGACGGAAAAAGAGTTTTTCGTCGGCGGGCTGAACCGTCGGTACATCCTGCACATGACAGGCGATGACGGCACTCGTCACCTCTGGTGCAGGCAAGAAGGAGCGCGGCAGCACGACCATGACCATACGCGGAACGGTGAAGTACTGCACGGCGATGGAGAGCGCGCCGTAGTCCTTCGAGCCAGGACGCGCCGTCATGCGGACGGCGACTTCCTTTTGCACCATTGTAACGAGCCGCTCAATCGGCAGTCTCTGCTCCAGCAGTGTCATGATAATCGGTGTTGTGATGTAGTACGGCAGATTTGCAACGACCTTGCATCGTTCACCCGCACGAAGTCCGAGCGTTTCCATGATATTCAGCTTCAGGATGTCGCCAGGCACAATCGTTACATTATCATAGCCCTTCAGCGTCTCAGCGAGTACGGCGGGCAGTTTCTTGTCCAGCTCGACGGCGACAACGCGTGCCCCCGTCTCTGCAAGTCCCTGTGTCAGCGTCCCGATGCCGGGTCCAATCTCAAGCACGGTGTCAGCGGGCGAGAGTTCCGCCGCATCGACAATGCCCTGGACAACACTCCTGTCCACAAGAAAGTTTTGCCCGAGACGCTTGCTTGCACGCAGGTGAAAGGCATTCAGGATGTGGCGCGTGACCTTTGGGTCGGCGATGACGGGAATACTTGCGTTCATCATAGCTCCTCTATTGCAGATATAAGGAAGCACTGATAAATTCAGCACCGCCATCTTGACGCATCTTTTTTGCCCGC
>ERZ772957.405-NODE-405-length-35944-cov-3.878459_pt1 | contig 35944 bp, 30 predicted proteins | sample MGYA00580682_ERZ772957 | MGnify/ENA primary metagenome ERZ772957 (study PRJEB29015, sample SAMEA2737921) | human oral metagenome | biome: human oral; feature: human-associated habitat; material: dental | place: China | collected 2025 ...
CATATGCCCACGGGCTTCACGGCGCTGTTCGCCAAACGTCTGGACGCGGCGTGCGGGCTAACGGTTGTCGAGGGGGCTGACGGGTTGGCTCTGAGGCCGGGGCTTGTCGCGATCGCCCCGGGAGGGAGTCATCTGCTGGTCCGGCGCAAGGGGGGCGGGACGATCTGTGAGCTCTCGGACGCTCCCCCGGTGTTGTCTGTCAAGCCCTCTGCGAATATAATGTTTTCGAGCGTCCTGGACGAGTTCGGGGGAAACGTCCTGGGCGTCGTCCTGACGGGCATGGGCCGGGACGGCGCGGATGGGGCCCTGGCCCTGCACGAGAGGGGGGCCCGTATCATTGCGGAGTCCCAGGAGACCTGCGTGGTATACGGCATGCCGAGGGCCGCGGTGGAGCTGGGGGCGGTGGACGAGCTGCTGCCCCTGCCGGAGATCCCCGGCGCTTTGGTCAGAAATGTCGGCGGGTAGGGTTTTTCGGCGCCGGCGGAGGATTTTAAAAAATACATTATCCGGGATCGGAAATCACGAGTTTGGGGATGGTAAGTCATGACTGATATGGACATGAGCCAATACCTGGGGGCGTTTCTCGACGAGGCGGACGACAATCTCCAGAGGCTGGACGACCTGCTTCTGGCTCTGGAGAAGGACACGGTCAACATGGACGTGATCAACGAGATTTTCAGGGCCGCCCACACGCTGAAGGGTATGTCGGCGACAATGGGGTTCGAGAAGATGGCGGGACTGACCCATGCGATGGAGGATCGCCTGGATGAGGCGCGCAAGGGGGTCCGCCATCTGGGGGATTCGGATATGAACCTGTTGTTTACCGCCCTAGACTCGATACAGGGCATGGTGGACTCGATTCGCGGCGGCGGGAGCGACGCGCACCTCGACGTGTCCGCCCTGGTCGCGGCCCTGCGCAATCAGGACCCCGCGCCGGAAGCCCCGGCCCCCGAGGCTCCGGCGTCTCCTGCTGCCACGCCGGAGACGAAGCAGGTTGACGGGCTCTCCCAGCAGGAATCGGAGTGGGTGGCCGAGGCGGAGGGCCTGGGGATGAGCGTGTACAAGCTCCGCGTCACCCTGAGCGAGACCTGCCTGCTCAAGGCGGCGCGCTCCTATATGGTGGTCAACCGCCTCGAGGAGATGGGGGACATCATCAAGACCGATCCTCCGGTCGAGGCCCTGGAGAACGAAGAGTTCGACATGGAGTTCTCGGTCTATATTGGCTCCTCCCTGCCCCCGGAGGATATTCGTCAGGCGGCGCTCAAGATCAGCGACGTGGCCTCCGTGGAGCTGAGTGAGATGAAGGCCGCCGCTCAGACCGCCTCTCCTGCCGCCCCGGCTCCCTCGGCCGCTGCCGCACCGGCCGCACCGGCCGAGGGAGCGGTAGGCGCGAAGGCGGAGCCCGAGAAGCCCGCGGCGCCTGTCGCCGCCGCACCGGTGAAACCTGTCGCCCCGGCTGCCAAGGCGGATGGCGTCAAGAAGGCGAGCCAGACGGTGCGCGTGGATATCGGGCGCCTGGACAAGCTCATGAACCTGGTTGGCGAGCTGGTTATTGGGCGCGCCCGAATTGAGCGCCTGGTCCAGGAGGCTCGCCTTCGAGAGTTTGACGAACCCCTTTCTCAGCTGGGGCGCATCTCGGGCGACATTCAGGAGCTGGTGACCAAGCTGCGCATGGTCCCGGTCTCCTTCACCTTCGACCGCTTCCCGCGCCTGATCCGAGACCTGTCGAAGACGTTGGGCAAGGACATAGAGCTGGTCCTGGAGGGGCAGGATACGGAGCTGGACCGCACCGTGATCGATGAGATAGGCGATCCCATGGTGCACCTGATCCGCAACTCCCTGGACCACGGCATCGAGCGGCGCGAGGACCGGCGTGCCGTTGGCAAGCCCGAGAAGGGAATCCTGAAGATCTCGGCCTATCAGGAGGGCAGCGGCGTCATCATCGAGGTGTCCGACGACGGCGCGGGTATCGACCCCGAGAGGGTCAAACAGAAGGCGGTGGAGCGGGGGATCCTTACGGAGGAGGAGGCCTCGGTCATGACCGACGAGGAGGCAGTGCAGCTGGTCCTGATCCCGGGGTTCAGCATGGCGAAGGCCGTGACCGACATCTCGGGCCGCGGGGTTGGCATGGATGCCGTCAAAACGAAGGTCGAGGCCTTGGGAGGTCAGCTGGACCTCGTCTCCAAGCTGGGGCAGGGGACGCGGGTCTATGTCCGCCTGCCCCTGACGCTTGCCATCGTGCTCTCGCTGCTCATCAAGGTGGGGAACGAGACCTACGCCATCTCGTTGGAGAACGTGGAGGAGACCATCCTCGTCAAGAAGGAGAACATCAAGACGGTGCACGGTGCCCCGGCTACGCTTTTGAGGGGCGAGGTCCTGTCGCTCAGCGACCTGGGGAACGTCCTGGAGACCGAGATGGACGACACGGATCGCGACGAGTATCCTGTCGTCGTGGTCAAGATCGGCAAGAGCAAGATCGGCTTTATCGTGAACGAGCTGATAGGCCAGCAGGAGATCGTCATCAAGTCCCTGGGGCGGTTCCTCTCCAAGATCAAGGGGATAACGGGCGGGACGATACTTGGCGACGGCAACGTGGCCCTGATTCTGGACGTGGCGTCCTTTTACTCGACCAAGGGGTAGATAGCGCATGCTTGACCTGAGCTCATTCAACTATCTGCAGCTGGACGCCATCCGGGAGGTCGGCAACATCGGCACGGGCAACGCGGCGACCGCGCTGTCCAAGCTCTTGGGCCGAATGATCGATATGGACGTCCCGAAGGCGGAGCTCGTGTCCATCTACGAGCTGGCTGAGCATTACGGGGACCCGACGGAGCTCATCGCCGCCGTCTTCGTCCGCTCCCTCGGGGATTTCGGATGCAGCTTGATCTTCATCCAGAAGGAGGAGGACGCCAAGATGATGGTGGACCTGCTGCTGAAGCAGCAGTTCGGGGACGCCGTCCCACCGGACCTTCCGCAGGAAATAAGCGACAGCGCCCTGACGGAGGTCGGCAACATCATCCTGAGTTCCTTCCTCAATGCGATCAACCTCCTCATCGGGACGGAACATCAGATCTCCGTCCCGGGCGTCGCGCATGACATGCTGTCCTCGATCCTCGACGTTGTGGCCTCGATCTTCGGGCAGATGGGCGAGATGGCTCTGGTGGTGAACACGGAACTCCACGTCGAGGGGACGGACGGCGCCACCGGGTCCGGCAACATCATCATGCTGCCGGACCCCGATGCCCTGGAGCTTCTGCTGAGAAAGTTGCAGGTGCTGTAGCCATGGCGATGAATTCCTTTCACGTGGGGATGGCGGACCTGGTGGTCGCCAGCGCGCCTGCAAAGCTGATAACTCTGGGACTGGGCTCCTGCATCGGGCTGGTGATCTTCGATACGACGGCAAAGATCGCCGGGATGGTGCATATCATGCTTCCTGACAGCCGGGGGGCCAAGTCGCTGGAGAAGGTGGGGAAGTTCGCGGATACGGCGGTGCCCGCCCTCCTGGACGAGATGATCAAGAAGGGGGCCTCCAAGTCCCGCATGAAGGCGAAGATCGCCGGCGGCGCCCAGATGTTCGCCCTGCCTGGGGCGCAGACGGATTTCCTTGCCGTCGGGGCCCGCAACGTCAAGGAGACGACGGATATGCTCTCCAAGATGAGCATTCCCTTGGTTGCCTCGGACACGGGGGGCAACAAGGGGCGTACTGTGGAGTTCTCCACGGATACCTGGATTCTGACGATCAAGACACTGGGAAAGGGTATAACCGAGATTTAACCTCCTCACGGGAGGCCTCGTGGAAAATAGCTGTTTTTATGGCCCCTTATCGGATTCCTTCCGCCGGGGCGGGACAGGAGGGGGGATGCCTTGAGCATGGATGCCTCTGACGCCGCGCTGTGGGAGGAGTATGTCGGCTCGCCTACGGCCGCGTGCCGGGAACGGCTTGTTACGCGGTATCTTCCGCTGATCAAGTATGTGGTGGGAAGGATGACGGTCTCCCCGCCGCAGGGCCTGGATTACGAGGACCTCTGGAGCTTCGGGGTCTTCGGGCTGCTGGACGCTATCGATCGCTTCGACCCTTCCAAGGGCTTCTCCTTCCGGACCTTCGCGGTGCCCCGAATCCGCGGCGCCGTCCTGGACGAGCTCCGCAAGTGCGATTGGGTCTCCCGGACCGGGCGGGAAAAACTGCAGAGACTGAACCGGGCGATGGAAAAGGTCCTCAGGGATCGGGGCACCCTGCGTGACGAGTGGGTCATGCGGGAGATGGGGGTCGACAAGAGGACCTACTACGAGACCCTCGAGCTGTCGAGCCGGAACTACATGGCCTCCCTCGACGAGGTCCTGTCCCTGGAGGATGGGGACGTCTCCCTGGAGGGCATTCTCTCCGACGGCAGGGACGGAGCCGCCGAGCTGCTGGAGCGGGAGGAGGAATTGGCGCAGCTCGTCGACGCGCTGCACCGGCTCCCCGAGCGGGAGGCTCAGGTCCTGTCGCTCTATTATTACGAGGGGCTCGCATTGAAGGAGATAGGCCGGGTCCTTGGGGTTACGGAGTCGCGTGTCTCCCAAATTCACGGTCATGCGCTCTCCGCCTTGAGGGCGATCCTCGAGGCGGAGTGGAATGAAACCTAGGGAAACAGGGATTTAATCAGCGCTTCCGTAGGAGGATATCGATTTGATTGGGCGGGAGATCGCTCTTTAGTTCTTATATTGCTGCTCCCTCGACCTCCGGCGCCTGGTGCCGTGGGGGTTCTCGGGGACGGCCAGGGAGGGTGCGGCTTTGTACGAAGGTGTCCTGAAGCTGGAGGCGAACGATCAAGGGGTCTGGGTATCGGCCTTGAAGGATAATATCTCTCAATCTGAGGTGCTGGCGTGCCTGAGGGAGAACGGGGTGCGGAAATATGACATGAAGCTCCTCGAGGAGTTCCTCAGGCTCAAGAGCCGGAGTCCGTTTCGGATAGCTCCCCGGGACCCCCTGCAGGAGAAGGACGCTCAGATTCTGATTCGCCTCGCAAAGGACAGGATGTCCGCCACGGCGTCCCTCGAGGCTCCCTTTTTCACCAAACCATGGCCTGCTGAGCAGGATGTGAGGGATGCGCTGGCCCAGAAGGGGGTCGTCTTCGGTATCGACGATGAGGCCGTCTCGGACCTGATCCGGAAGAGGGTTCTGGACGACTCCCCGGTGGTCGCGAGGGGGATTCCGCCGCGTGAGGGCAAAAATGCCAGGATCGAGCTCAAAATCGACCCCGACAGGCCCCTGGAGGTGGACGAGAACGAAAGGGTGGATCACTGGAACCGGAGCACCCTCGTCAACGTCACCACGGGCCAGGAGATCGCGGTGAAGCATCCGGCCGTCCCGGGGGAGAACGGGACGACGGTGATCGGTTCCGTGGTGAAGGCGGCCGCCGTGAAGGACATTGCGTTTCCCGCGGGCAGCGGCCTTGGCACGGCCGAGGGAAACGAGCTTTCCCTGGTTGCGGTCACGGATGGACGGCTGGTGTGGAGGGACCGGAAGCTGACCGTGATCCCCGAGCTGGAGATCAAGGGGGATATCGACTTCGGCGTCGGCAGCGTCGACTTCACCGGGGCCGTCAGGATCAAGGGGGCGGTTCGGGAGGGGTTCCACGTCATCTCCATGGGCGACATCGAGATCGGGGAGATGGTCGAGGGCGCCCATGTGGAGAGCCGCGGCAGCGTGACCATCCACGGCGGGGTCCGCGGGATGTCCAAGGGGCTCGTCCGTGCGGATGGGGACATCACGCTGGGCTTTGCGGACCAGGCGACCCTCTACTGCGAGAACCTCTACGTCAAGAATGCCCTCCTTCACAGCCATGCCACCGTCCAGGGGGCCGTGATCGTGTCCGGGGGGGGCAAGGCCCAGATCGCGGGCGGCCGGATCGAGGCTGGCACCGAGGTCTCCTGCCAGATCCTGGGGAGCGAGATGGGGACGCGCACGGAGATCGTCGTCGGCATTCCGCCCGACCAGCTGGAGCGCCGGCGGACCCTTCAGTCCGAGATCGCCCAGCATAAGGAAAACCTGGAGAAGCTGGAGGCCAACCTCGTGTTTTTGAAGAAGCTCGAGGCCGCCGGCCAGCTCGACGACTCGAAGCGCGCGATCATGGTGTCAGCGACGAAGATGAAGTTTCAGCTCCAGGCCGCTTTGAGCCCCCTGAAGGAGGAGCTCGCGTCCCTCGAGGAATGCCTCAACGCACTTCGGAACAAGGGCATCGTCCGGGCTCGGGAGGTCTGCTACCCGGGGGTCCTCATATCCCTGAAAGGGGTATCCTACGTGGTTCGGGAGGCGTGCAAGTTCAGTTCCTTCGTCGTGGAGAACGGGACGGTAGTGTTGAAGCCCTTCGATTACCAGCTCTGACCTCTCCGTTCCTCGAGCCCCGTCTCCAGGGAGTCGAGAAGTGGAATGAGGCGGCGTGTCCCGTGAGTTCTTTCTGAGATCGCCGCGTTTGGCAGGGAGGTGTTTCTATGGTCCAGCCAATAAGCCTTTTGATGGCTCATTTCAACGTCGAGCACAGTGCCCAGATGTCCCGGGACGCCATTGCCGCGGCCCAGCAGACCGCCCAGGGGCAGGAGGTGGTGCAGGAGAGCGTGAGGCGCACCCAGAGGGTCCAGGCAAGCCTGGCCGCCGCCGAGGTGCGTAAGGTGCGGCGCAGGGATGAGGACGAGGATGGCGGGCGTCGGAGGGACCAGGAACGGGAGGAGCAAAAGAACTCCTTTCGAGCGTCGGAGCACCCTGGCGATGATGGGGAGGTAAGGGAGCCGAAGGGCGAGGGGTCCCCCGAGGGGCCCCCTAAGAAGTCCTTCGATTTCTACGCCTGAGCTCACCTGAGGCCTCCCATGCGTTCCTGGGCGGGATGGCGGCCCTGACTGGGCTGGAGGCTTTAGGGTACGGTTTGAGGTTACCAAGGGGACGGAAGGAGAGAACGGATGGCCTCGGCAAACAACAATTTGGGTTATGTCTCCGTCGAGGGTGCGGAGGGGCAGTTTCGCGGGGCCTCCCTTGTCGTGGACCAACGGGGCATACCGATGGATTTCCGCTACACGGACCCGATACGCCCCTCGCGCCTGGAGCGCATCCTCTACGGCAGCGCTCTAGATGTCTATCTGCGCGAGGAGCTGATCCTGCAGAGCCTGTTGGGGGCGGTGGAGACGAGCCCGTCGCTCTGGGTCTGCAACGAGGGCGACCTTTTGGTGCCCCTGAAGACGGCGGGCAAGGGCAGGGCCATCTTCCTGGCTCCCTCCACCCATGCCCCGCTCGAGGCCGCCGGGGCCGTGGAGCCCATGGGTGAGGCGGAGGTGCTGCTTATCCAGGCGGATTCCGTCAGCGCCCCCCTTCGAGCCTCCTTCTCCCCTGGCACGCGGCCCGACGAGATCAAGCAGGTTGTCTCCCTCCTGGTGGAGGCGGCGAGGACGATGGAGCTCCTGGAGCCCTTCGGACGGATAGAAAAGGCGCTGCTCTCCCTGAAGGAGGAATAGGACTCCTTGTCCCTGGCGGAGATCCGGGAATATTTCTCGCGCCACTTCCTGGGGAGGGTTCGGGTGAAGCGGTGCGATCCACCGTTGCCCCCGCCGGAGTGTCACCTGCTGCGGCGCACGGTGGAGACGCATCCTATCCGCACCCGGATGAGGGTCCTGTCCGCGGCGCTCTTCTCCGTCGGCGGCATGAGCTGTTCCCATCGGGGTTTTCGTTTTTCCTCCCAACTCGTGCGGGTGAGGGGAAGCCGCATTGCGCGCTACGTGCCGCAGGAGATCGCCGTCGGGAGGGTGAGCCCCTTGTCCGCGCGTGTCCTCTCCGATTTGGGGAGGGTCCTCAGGCTCCCCCAGGAGCGCGGCAACCGCCTGCAGTGGCAGCGCTCCCGGCCCAAGGCTCCGGGGGAGATGATCCTGGCCTGGTACGGCCCGATCGTGGAGGGGGCCGTCGCGAAGCTGGCCCTGAACAAGCAGCGGGGAACGCTCCTGATCTGGTATAATCCTCAAAGTAGGCACTTCAATCCTAGGGGGCTTTACCTGTACCGCCGTCTGGGGAAGGATGAGAAGCCCGAGTGGCGTTGGGTGTAGTGAGTGGTTCCTGTGGCCGCTTCGACCTTTCGACTGCGAGGGGCTGTAGTCCGCGAAGCGGGAAGTCCCAGGCTTTGGCCGTGGGGAGCTGTTACAATACTCTTGGGAGGTTCGTGTTTCGAATGATTGAGGAGAAGAAGGCGGAGACTTCTTCGGTTCGCGTTGGGGATCTGGCGGAGTGCACGGTGGAGCAAATAATGCCCTACGGCGCTTTTGTCCGGCTTTCGACGGGGCAGCGGGGGATGATCCACATCTCCGAGCTCTCGTTCAACTTCGTCAAGAAGGTGGAGGATGTCCTTACCCTCCAGCAGAACATCAAGGCCCGCGTGATCAAGATAGACGAGAAGGGACGCATCGACCTCTCCCTGAAGAAGGTGGAGGAACGCCCCCTTATTCAGGCTCCCTCCTCCCGGGAGGAGAAGGACGGCTTCGAGAAGAAGATGGCCTCCTTTCTCAAGGCCAGCGAGGCCAAGATCGCGGACCTCAACAGTAAGATGAACACGTCGAAGGGCAGAAAAAAGCCTGGAGGACGCTCCAAGGGTTAGTCGTGTGCTGCGGGTCTCATGGGAGGCGGAAGCCTCCCTTTTTTATAACCTTCTAAGTCCCGGCGAGCTTCGGGGTATCGCGGGGCGGATGGAGGGGCGCCGATTCGATCCCTCCCTGGTCCTGGGGACGGGGTCTCGTTGCCGTTTCGGCGGGGTGCGCGTCCTGGTCTGCGCGCCGCTGGCGGGATTGCGCCCGTTTCCCACGACCTTCTGGCTCGTCTGCCCCTGGCTGGTGCGTCGGGCCGGGGCGGTCGAGTCCGCGGGGGGCGTTCGGGCCCTCGAGGACTGGCTGGCAAGGCGGGCTCCGGAGGCGTGGCGGCCCTACAACCGGGAGCACCAGCTTCTGCGGATAAAGCTGATGGCCCCGTTGGAGCGGAGGCTGCTGCGCCGCTTCCGCCCGGCGGTCTGGGAGCGTCTGAGGCTCGCGGGGGTCGGTGGCATCCGTTACGGGGACGAGATTCGCGTGAAGTGCCTCCACCTCCAGACGGCGTCGTGGCTCGCGCTCGCGCGGCATCCCGGGGGGCCGTGGCTTGCCGGGGAGGGGTTGGACGGGGACTGCGGCGGGGCGATGGCCCATCTGTGCCGGCGGGCCTGACGAAGCTGGACGCGGGTACGGAGGGAAGGATACGTAGGGAAATAATGGAGGGAAGAGGCCGATGTGGAAGGGACGCTTCGAGGAGGACACCGCCCTGGTGGTGCAGCGGTTCAGCCAGTCCCTGGACCTGGACTGGCGGATGGCCGAACAGGATATCCGGGGCAGTATCGCCCACGTGAGGATGCTGGGGGCCGTGGGGCTTCTGGAGCCCGGCGAGGCCCTGAGGGTCGAGGAGGGGCTGAAACGCGTCCGGGACGAGATCTACTCGGGTAGCTTCACGCCCTCCGAGCCGCTGGAGGACGTTCACATGAACGTGGAGCACCGCCTGACGGAGATAGAGCCCTCGGGGGCGCGCCTGCATACGGGGCGCAGCCGCAACGACCAGACGGCCACGACCGTACGGCTGTACCTCAGGGACAGGCTGACGGACCTTGAGGGGGCGCTGCTGGATTTTCTGGCCGTCCTCCTGGACTGTGCGGAGCGTCATCGGCTGGTGATCGTCTCGGGCTACACGCACCTCCAGCAGGCGCAGCCCATCTCGTTGGGGCACTACTGGATGGCTTGGTTCGAGGCCTTTCTCAGGGACTGCGGCCGCCTCGAGTTCGCCCTGGATGCGCTGAACGAGTGCCCGCTGGGGGCTGGGGCGCTGGCGGGCTCGACGCTGCCCCTGGACCGGGAGATGACATCGCGCCTGCTGGGCTTCGACCGTCCGACGCGCAACAGCCTGGATACGGTCGCCCAGCGCGACTACATGGCGGACTACCATCACTTCGCCTCGCTCTTCGCGGTGCACGCCTCGCGTCTTGCGGAGGACCTGACCCTCTGGAGCACTCAGGAGTACGGCTGGCTGAGGCTGCCGGACGCCTTCTGCACGGGGTCCAGCATGATGCCGCAGAAGAAGAACCCCGACGTTCTGGAGCTGGTCCGAGGCAGGACCGGGCAGGTGCTGGGGCACATGATGGACCTGCTCGTCACGCTGAAGGGGCTGCCCATGACCTACGATCGGGATCTCCAGGAGGACAAGCGCGGCCTCTGGGCCTCGTTGGGCACGGTGGAGGCGGTCCTGACGGTCCTGACCCCGATGCTGGCCCGGACGGAGGTGGACGAGGCCGCGGCGCGGGCCGGTTTGGAGAGGGGGTTCGCCCTGGCGACGGACGTGGCGGAGTACCTGGTGCTGAGGGGCGTCCCCTTCCGCGACGCGCACTGGAAGGTTGGGCGGTTGGTGAAGCGCTGTATCGAAAGGGGCGCCCGTCTCGAGGACCTGACCCTGGAGGAATGGCAGGAGCAGATCCCGGAGGCCGGCCCGGATGTCCTGGAGCTGCTCTCCCTGGAGGCCAGCGTGGGGCGCCGGAACACCTACGGCGGCACGGGCTTCGAGCAGGTAGCCCTCCGGATTGCGGAGGGAAAAGAGCGCCTGGCCGAACGGCGGGACGGTCTGAGGAGGAGGCGGGAACGCCTGGAGGAGAGTCGGCTGTAGCCCTTTGGTATGGAGTTAAAATATGGGCCTTTATGCCTATTGACTATGAGGCTTTTTGTTCATAATCTTAAATAAATAGGGATCCTTATATCGGCAAGGGGGCGGAGGGCCGAGTGCCGGTGGGATGGGGCCTCATGTTTGGGGAGAAAATTTTTGGGCCTTGTTGGCTTGAGCTCTTTGGCGATTTTCAAATGCTGTTTTCTCTTGGAGGACCGGAGGGATTCGAGTGAGGAAAATTTGGATGAGAGAGGGTCGGATGAGAGGAGAAGTTTTGCCCGTCTTGCCTGGAGGGTTGCGGCGACGCGGTGCTTTTGCCCTGGGGGAGGCATTGATCTTGATTATCGTGGTGATCATTGTCTTTGGCGGTATCTTCGGCAGCATGATGATGGCGATGAAGGTGCGTACCTTTACTCAGGCGGATCTGGACGCGCGTCTTGTGGCGCAGAGCTGGTTCGAGGCGATGGGGACGACGGACAAGTCCATACTCAAGTCGTCTCCCGTTACGTTTTTCAATGCTGTGGCCGACCGGTTGGGCTGGGTGCGTGAAGGGGCTGCGTACCGTTGGGGTGGAATGATCGTCAGGCCTTCGATGACGGCGGCTGTGGACGGATCGTATCCTGTCAAGCTGGATGTGGCCCGTCCCGAGGGTGGAAAACTGACGTTTTCTGGGGTTGTGAGCGCTTATGAGGAGCGGAGTGCCGGCCGGTAGCTGCTGGTTTTGAGGCGCCGGGGGCTTGCGTGCCTCCGGCCGGGAGAGGATGTAGGCATGAGAAGACGCGGATTTACGTTTGTGGAGCTGATGGTTGCCATCATTATCGTGGCTATCGTTGGCGGTACGCTGGCAAGTGCCCTGATGTCTTTTTACGATTCTTACTTCCAGACGGAGGATTATACCTTGGGGCGTGAGGAGGTCGAGAGGGCGTTTCAGATGGTCGCGCAGGATTTCAGCAACGCGGGCTTGGGGCTCTCGCTGGACGGCGGTCAATTTGCCGCGGCCTTTTATGCAGGAGGTAAGGAGCCTCCTCTCATGGCCCATATGGGGGATATCAATCGGGAGGATATGGAGTGGGGCGGTGCCATGACGGTAGCTGACGGTGACCTTCCGGATAAGGCCGTCAAGACCAAGACCTCCGGCTGCTATGTTGGGCATTCGCTTTATTGCGTGTGGGCCGTCCCCACGGGGGTGTTGCTCAGCCCAGACTTTGGCGTGTCTCCGGCCCTTCCTCGGGATACCTCCAAGGGCTGTGTGAATTACGACAAAAACAAGGAGATAGCCGCCTATTGGAATGATGCTGAAAAACCGCTCCTGAAGCTGTATCCTGTTAATGGAGCCTCCGGGATCGGGCGCCTCAGGGCTTTCAAGACGGACAGGGGACGGGAGGTTGGGGTTCTGACCGAGATAAAAAATCATCGATCATGGATTGTCCTGCCGAGCTTCGGGGTGCCGTTGTTGGTCGAAGGCGTCAGGGCAGATCACCTGGAGGCCCGGGTCGCGCCGTTTGCCCTCGAGAGCGCTGCCTTTACGACACCTGATAAGAAGATCCTTCTGGGAGGTCAGCTCCGCGGCCTCGAGGAGGTGCACCTGCTGCAGGTGGTGTGCCTGCAGGTCCGGGGCGGGCGGCTGATCCGCTCCATTTACGAGGAGCACAAAAAGGCCCCGGTCGAGGAGGTCCTGGCGGAGAACATCGCGGCGGTCTGTTTCCGTTTTGATCCTGCTTCCCATCTTCTGACGATGACCCTGGCGGCACGGGGGATCAACAATCCCAGGGTGAGTCCGGGCATCCCTGAGTCTTGGCCGAAGGATGAAGCGCCGGTGGAGGACTATTTCAGCGTGAGGGATCGGAACCTCCGCCTTTTGGTGGAGAGCATGACGTGGAGGATACGAAATTGAGAGGTTGGATGAGATGGGTGAATGGGTGAACGATAATAAAAATAAACGGAGAATAAGGGGGAACGTCGGACGGAGAGGGTCAGGGGGCTGGGCCAGGCGCAGGCGCGGGTTTATTTTGATCATGGCGCTGGTCATCATTTTGGTGGGTACGGCGCTCTCCGTGGGGATGCTCGTGTTGACCGAGGGATTTTCCAGGGTATCGCTCTTCCAACGCCCGGCCTATGAGCACCATATCGACATTACGAGCGAGGTGAAGCGTCTCGAGGCCTTCCTCATTCAGACGAATGAGGATCGGTATGAGGGGGGAGGGCGTGTTCTGCATGGGCAGGGGTATACCTCAGACGATTATGGGATTCCCATCGATCGGCTGGAGGACCTCCAGGTGACGGAACATCCCGATGTGTTGAGCACGGATCGCATCGAAGGGCATCAGCGATTGGTGGTCCAGGTCTATGACGCCAACTACCGGATCGCGGACCTCACGAAGGACCTTCTGGGGCGCCCCTCGGAGCTGAAATCCTTCCCGCCTTCGCTCCTACCTCCATCGTTCTCGGGCACGGGAAGTTCTTCGAGCCCGGATGGTTCGACGACCGATCCGTCGGTGAGCGGCGGCGGCGGTTCGGTGCAGGTCTCGGTCAGCCAGGAGAAAATTTATGGGGTATTTGGAGCTTACCTCCTTCGGGTGCAGCTCTATACGCGGAGGGACGGGAGCGCTCCGTGGCGCTTTCAGCGCGGCGCGGAGGAGGGGTTCTTTGCCGTCGCCTCCTCCGATATCTCCTAGTGCGGCTCTGCCCTTTTGAGCGGGATGAAGGACGCCGCCGAAGGTTATTTCGTAAGGGTTATTTCATTAAGGGAGGGCTTACGGTGAACGAAAACAGGATGAACCAGGCGCCGTGCGGCCGCGTGGCACGCTTTTTGTTGGTGTTCCTGGCTGTGTTGCTGGGCACGGGGACGGGCGTGTGGGCCGCCGAACCCAGGGCCTACGAGAAGTCGATGTACCCGCCGGAGGACAGCCCCGAGGGGTTGCCCCCCAACGTGCTGCTGTTGCTGGACGTCGGGTCCCCGATGACCTTCACGCCCGAGGGGACGATGCCGCAGAGAGGGGACAGCAATACTCCGGCTCAGCGTGTCCAGATGCTAAAGGACTGCACCTACGGCTCCGGCGCCCGGCCTGAGGCAGTAAAAGGAGGGAGCCGCTACGGGCGCGACCTGGACAACGGCAACAACAAGATCGGCGACCCGGACTGCTACTACACGCCCTACGACGGCACCTACCCGGAGAACGGCGTGGAGGGTGCGGCCAAGCCGAATAAACCGTATTTCCTGACGTTCAGGGACAGTGGGTATCACGTGAATCTCCCTGCTGGGGTCAGAGTGGGGGACGTCGTGACGGGATATCCGGGGTCCCCCTATCCCTCGCAGAGTTTCAGCCACGGCCAGAATATCTATAAACAGCTCGTCCCCAACGACAGCCGCCTGTACATCATGAAGCTGGTGCTCTGGCGTCTGACCTCCCCGGAGAACGCGGACCTGTTCTCCCGCATGAGCGTCGCCATGGGCACGAGCTATCAGGAGGATAATTACCCTCATAGAATGTATGCCGATTTTTATAAGGCCCCCGATTGGGGTATCAAGGCGGGTTTCCCTTATGGTGGAGCCCCTGGCTGGGCTACCGGTTTGCAAAACAATTATAGCGCTTCCCAGACTGCCTGGTGTGGGATCAATCGAGATTTTTACAGTTCCAACGATGCCAGGAGATGGCGTCAGGTGAACCGCGCGGTCCTGAAGGTCCCCTTTGGCCGCTTCTACGACGACGCCCAGAAGGCCACGTCCCATCTGACGGCCTTCCGCCGCTACATCGATGGCATCGAGAACCCCCAAGGCAGCAACCCGAACCCGGAGCTCTTTGCCGACGGCAAGACGCCCCTGGCCACCTCCATCGAGGCGCGGCGCCACCATCAAAACAAGAAGGACCCAAATAATCAAGATTTAATCCGCTACTATGGTGCTGACACTGTCGATTATGAGGGTTCATACTTGAAGCTTCGCAAAGGGCAGGCCGCGGGCAGCATCATCGACTTCTTCTCCCCGCTTCCCGGCTCGGGGAGGAAGAATGGGCTAAAGTTCGAGTCGGAGACCGAGGGGTTCTTCCCCGTCACGGGGCCCTGTCAGCCCAACTGGCTGATCATCTTCACGGCGGGCAACGACGCGACGGACGCGGGGTACACGGCGGCGGACGCCACGCTGAAGCTCTATGTGGACACCCTGAAGATGCGGGGGCGCAGATGGGACAAGGGCCAGGGCAAGTGGCTGGAGAAGGAGCACGACATGAAGCAGGGGGTCCGGACCCTGGTGGTGGGGTTCGTGGACCCCACGGCCCCGAAGGCGGAGGCCCTGCGCGAGGACCTGAGAAAGGTGGCGGCGGCCGGGCAGCCCAGGAGGGACTCCTTTGGAAATTGGGTGCCCAGCACGGGGGACCCCAGCATTCAGCCCTTCTTCGCCAACAACGCCTCGGAGCTCCTGAAGGCCCTGACGAATGCGTTCCGCCAGGTCGACTCCGACGCCAAGGCCTCGGGGGCCCCCCTCATCCAGGGGGACCCGATGGGAGGGGAGCACGGTTTGATCTTCGGCGCCTCCTACGAGCCCCGGCGCTATGATGTCTGGGAGGCCAAGTTCCAGTGCTCGTCCCTGGACATCAAGACGGGGAAAACGGTGGGACCGCTGTGGGAGGCCGGGAGGCTCATGGCGGCCAAGGGCTCGAGTAGGAACCTGTGGGCCTGGAGAGGATCCTCCCTTGCGAAGCTGAGCTCCTTGAGCGCGGCCGACCTCTCCCTGATCGGAGACGCCCAAAGCCATGCAGAGGACTTCAAACGTTGGTTGACGCTCGGCTACTCCAGTGGGGAGAAGCCACAGATTCCCTTGGGGGATATGCAGCACTCCAACTTCGTCCCCGTCCCGAAGGACAAGGCGGTCTACATCCAGACCAACCGGGGCTTCCTGCATGCCCTGGACATGGAGACGGGACAGGAGCGGTGGGGATTCGTGCCGCCCAACGTCCTGAGCCGCCTGCGCAACATGAAGTTCAATCCCTTGTTGAATTGGCCGTGGTATGGCGGCGACGGGAAGACGACGCCGCGCGCCATTGCCCTGGACCTGCTGGATGGCCTGATGACCTCCAGGAACGTGAACTTCCAAAACAACTCGGAGCACCGCGTCATGATCGGCACCCTGGGGCGTGGTGGCTGTGGGCTCTACGCCATGGACGTCACGAGCTCGGACACGGGCCCCAGGATGCTCTGGGCCGTGGACAACTCCTCCTATGATGGCGGAACGTTTCAGAGAAAACTGACGGCATGGGGTGGCTTGAGCGCTGCGGATGCCGTAGATTATGCGGACCTGGGGCTCACCTTCCAGGCTGCCGCCTTCACGAAGCTGAAGGACGGCTCTTTCGTCTGCCTGCTCCCGGCGGGAGTCGGGCTCTCCCTGGGGGAGGACAAGCAGGGCAAGGCGCTCTTCGCCCTGGATCCCGAGACGGGCAAGATAAAGAAAAAGTGGGATACGCTGTCCTCCGGGGAAAACCTTGGGATGGTCGTGGCCCCCATCACCTACGTGGAGCGCGGGGGTGGGCTCGATGAGTTCTTTACGGCGGACAGCGAGGGGCACGTGCTGTACTGTGAGACGGCGGGCGAGGTGACGAGCTGGGGGCTCAAGAGCCCGTTCCGCCTCGTCACGGTGAGGCCGAAGCAGGACGTGGCAGCCGCGGCGGATGCGAACGTCTCCGAGGACCTGGGGGTCGCGATCCCCAAGGCGTTCTGCGTCGTGACGACGAAGACGGGGCGCTGGCTCTTCGGGGGAACCGCGGACCTGGAGGCGCCGGACCTGAACGGCGGGAGCTATAAGACGCGCGTCAATCCGCAGCAGTTTCTCTTCGGGCTGAAACTGGAGCCTGGAATGACCGGTTTGAAGACGGGGAACCTGAGGGAGTGGACCTACTTCAAGGATAAGCTGACGCCGGCCTACTCCGGAGTGGAGTTCAGCGTGGAGGAGGAGAAGAAACACCTCGTTCAGACTGGCGACAAGGGCTGGTATCTTCGTCTGAGGCCCGCCGTGACCGAATTGGGGGACAGTTCCAAGGGGTGGGGAGCGGAGTTTATGACGACGTCGCCCTATCTTTTCGGCGGCTCGGTGATCGTTACGACATTTATCCCTAGATTGGCATCGACGAGCTGCGACATCGGGATGGGGGACTCGAAACTCTACATGTTCGACCCGGAGACGGGCAAGAGTGATTTTGATGGAAAGGAATACGGGGCGACGAACAAGGGACATTCGCTGACGTTCCACAATGTGCGTTTTACGGGCATCACGGCGGTAGGGGACCGAGTGTATCTTGGGGCCCGACAGCTGGAATCCGGTGCTACGAAGGGCGCAGCGGATACCTTGCGGAGTTCGGGAGTGGACGCGAGCTCCAGCCAGGATGGCACGCTCCTGAGTTTTAAGAAAAAAATAAAGGGCAATAATATAAAGCTGCCGTTTGAACTGGGCTCCTATATTCGTTACTGGCGTGAGACCGTTTCCGGAGATGCTGCTGCCTATTGATTTATAATAGGCGAAAGGGAGAGGAGTGTGTGATGATGAGGATGGGCGACGTGTCGCTGCGTCGGGTAGGGACGGTTTTGCTGGTGGCTTTGGTGGCGGTAGGAGCCTTTGTACTCCGTGCAGAGGCTGTGACCGAGATCCCTATGCTGGAGGTTACGGGGACGCTGGAGCGCGTGGAGCACGTGAAGGATGGCGAGGAGGGAGAGGTCCTGGTCCTGAACGTCGAGGGCAAGGAGGCTTCCGCTCCGCTCTTTTCCGACTGCCATTTCCTGGATGAGCGCGGAACGCTTATCCCCAAGGAGGAGTTTCTGCGGCGCTATATGAAGCGCTACGTGACCGTGGAGCTGAGTGAGGCTGACGGCGCAGTCTACGTCTGTCGGGTCAAAACCGGCGCTTGAGGAAGACGTCCCAGGCCCCGGAACGTAAAGCAATGCCGTGTAAACTCGCCGCCCCCCGCCTACAGGCGGGGGGCGGCTTTGTCTCCGAACCAGGCTATGCCGGACGCCGCCTCCGGATATTGCCGTATCCGGCGCGGGGCTGATACTATAATGTAAAAAGGCAGAAGGATACAGTGAGGAAGCCGGAGGAGGACGGTAACGGTCTGCGGATCCAACTGGATCGGCTGAGTGAGCAGCTGGATTGTCAGGTCAAACACAACAGATGGATGTGTGGATACTCACTTCGGACTGCTCCTCCCCCAGCGTCCCTGAGTTATGGACACTCCCCATTATTCCCTGTAAATATTTATCGCCATTGTTGCTCGGAAATGATGCATATCGAGTTTGCCTATGTTAACATATAGCCGTTCTCATATTGTAATTTTTCCCTTTTATATCGAGCATATTGAGTCGAGCATATTGAGGAGAAGGGAGACTGCAATGAACACGATCGGTCTGGTGTATTTCAGCAATACCGGCAACACGAAGGCCCTTGCGGAGGCCTTCAAAAGTGCGGTCGAGGCGAAGAGCGGGTCGCTTTATTTCTCGGAGGCCGCGGGCATGGACAAAGCGGCCTTCTCCGCGGCGGACGTCTGGGCGTTCGGTTCCCCGGCTTCCGGCACGGAGGAGGTCAACGACACGGAGATCCTTCCGCTGATCGAGGAGCTCAAGGATCGGCTGAAGGGGAAGAAGGTCTTTCTGTTCGGCTCCTACGGCTGGGGTGGGGGCGCGTTTATGGATGCCTGGAGGCTGGATATGGAGGGTAGGGGGGCCGTCATCGCGGCCGAGCCCGTGACCTGCCTCGAGGCCCCGGACGCCGAGGCGGAGGACGCGATGAGAAAGGCGGCTGAGGCCCTGCTGGGCTGACGGCGGGAATCGAGTCGGAGAGGATTTTTCGAGATTTTATGATAAGGGATAGAGGAGGAGTCACGATGGAGGAGGAGAAAATTCTGTTTGCGGAGGCCCATTGCGACGGGCCCTGCGGCGTGTACGACCCCGCTTCGGCGCGGATAGCGGCCGAGGCCGTGCTCTCCATGACGAAGAAGCTTATCGCGCTGGAGTGCCCCGACCCCAAGGACAAGGCGGCCTTCACCGCGTATCTGAACTCCTTCAGCCGTTACGACGCCATCAAGGAGGAGCAGGCCCGGATCGCAAAGACCGAGCTGCTCATCCTCTGGACGGACTACTTCAAGGCGCCGCACCTGGAAAAGTTCCCCCAGCTGCACGACCTGTTCTGGAGGGCGGCGAAGCTCTGCTCCGCCTGCAAGGTCGAGGTGAACCTGAGCCACGCCGAGGAGCTGATGGAGTGTATCAAGGAGGTGCACCGCATTTTCTGGTCCACGAAGGGGCGGGAGGTCGCCTGGTATACGGCGAGTTGAGAGCGAGGGGGCAGAGGAACTGACGGTTGTCGTCCGGGGGCACAGCATGTACCCCACCCTCGGGGACGGCGAGCGGGTCGTGGTGGATACGACGGCCTACAGGGAGGCACCCCCCGCCGTGGGGGACGTCGTCCTGGCCCGTCATCCTTTCATGAGGGACACGTGGATGATCAAACGCGTCGTCGGTGTCACCGACGACGGACGTTACGTCCTTTGGGGCGACAATGCCCTGGAGAGCAGCGACAGCCGAAGCTTCGGACCGGTCGCACTTCGGAGCATCCGGGGGAGGGCGGTGTACAAGGCTGACGGCTCGCCTCTGCCGCCGGCTCCGGTCAAGAAGGATTAGCCCCGTTTTGCAGCAAAGGAGACGGAGAACCCAGCAGGCCGACGGCTAAAGCCGTCGGCCTGCTGGCTGTCGAAGAAGTATGTAGAGGAGCATCTATATCCATCTTATCCGCATTACTTATTGAGGAACTGAATCGGAGGTATTTTCGCAACCAAGAGAAATTGAATGGTCCACTTTTTTTTACCTGTGGTTTTGGGCACAGGCCGATGCCGTACCACGGCGACTTCCCGGTCCCGCCGCCGTGACGCCCTCTCCCTTGCCGGGGATATGATGGTCTGCTATAGTACGGCCGTGTTGTGTGAGGGTCCTGATCCCAATTTTCGAGGAGGGGTGACCGATGTCGAAATTTATGGCGGCACGACAGGGCTTCACCTGACGCTTCCTCGAGATGCAAGGACTGCATTTGCCGGGGAGCGCAGCCATACGGCAAGGCCCATGGCGCGGGGTTCCGTCCGGTGTCCCGCTTCGCCTCGGCCCTCCCTTGCTTCATGCCTCCCCGACCAACGACGAATCCAAGTCATCCGCAAAATTTTTATAGAAAGAGGTTGGTTCTTATGAAGTACGGTCGCACGTATAACTTTTCCGCAGGTCCAGCCATGATGCCCGAGTCCGTTCTGGAGGAGATCGCCGCCGAGATGATGAACTACCGCGGAAGCGGCATGTGCGTCATGGAGATGAGCCACCGCTCCAAGGTCTTCGAGGACATCCTGGCCGAGGCGAAGGCGGATCTGCGCAAGCTCATGGGCATCCCGGACAACTACAAGATCCTCTTCGTCCAAGGCGGCGGGCACGTCCAGTTCGCCATGGTCCCCATGAACCTGATGAAGAACGGCGTCGCCTGCTACATCGAGACCGGCGCCTGGTCCCAGAAGGCCATCAAGGAGGCGCAGAAATTCGGTGAGGTGAAGATCTCCGCGTCGTCGAAGGACAAGAACTTCTCCTACGTTCCCGACTGCTCCAACCTGGACGTTCCCGCCAACGCGGATTACGTCTACATCTGCGAGAACGAGACCATCCACGGCACCACCTACCACAAGCTCCCCGACACGAAGGGAAAGGTCCTGGTCTCCGACCAGTCCTCGATGTTCCTCTCCCGCCCCTGCGACGTAAGCAAGTACGGGCTCATCTGGGGCGGCGTGCAGAAGAACGTCGGCCCCGCGGGCATGGCCGTCGCCATCATCCGTGAGGACCTGCTCCGGGACGACCTGGACCCCAAGGTCCCGACCTACCTCAGCTACAAGGTCCACGCCGACGCCGATTCCCTCTACAACACGCCCAACTGCTGGGCCATCTACTGCTGCGGGAAGATCTTCCGGTACCTCCTCGAGATGGGCGGCCTGGCCGAGATGGACCGGCGCAACCGGGAGAAGGCCGCGGTCCTGTACGATTTCCTGGACCAGAGCAAGCTCTTCCGCGGCACGGTGGCGAAGGAGGACCGCTCCCTGATGAACGTGCCCTTTGCGACACCCAGCAAGGAGCAGGACGCGGAGGTGGTGGCCGCCACAAAGGCCGCCGGGTTCGACAACCTCAAGGGACACAGGAGCGTCGGCGGCCTGCGCGCCTCCATCTACAACGCCATGCCCAGGGAGGGCGTCGAGGCCCTGGTCGATTTCCTCCGGAAGTACGAAGCCCAACATTAAGGGTTCTACGTAGTTCCACATAAAGGGCTCCGCACAGCAAACATCTGTATATAGCGAGTAAAGGAGAATCCTCCATGTCTAAGAGAATTTTGGTCACCGATGGGATGGACGCCGCCGCCGTCGCGAAGCTCCGCAAGGACGGCTATGAGGTCGTGGAGCAGTTTTATGAGCCGGACGCACTGGGCGGGGCGCTTCGGGATTTCGACGCCGTGATCATCCGGTCCGCCACGAAGATCAAGCAGCCGCAGATCGACGCGGCGAAGGGGGGCCGCCTGAAGCTCATCATCCGCGCCGGCGTGGGCGTGGACAACATCGACGTCAAATACGCCGAGGCGGCGGGTATCCAGGTCCGGAACACGCCCCGCGCCTCCTCCAACGCCGTGGCGGAGCTGGCCCTCGCGCTGCTCTTCGCCTGCGCACGAAACATCTCCATCGCCGGACACACCATGCGCGAGAACAAGTGGGAGAAGAAGGCCTACTCGAAGGGCTTCGAGCTGGAGGGCAAGACCATGGGCGTGATCGGCTACGGCCGCATCGGCCGGATGGTCGGCGAGAAGGGGCAGGCCCTGGGGATGAACGTCCTCTCCGTCGTCCACCGCAACAAGCCCGAGGGCGCGGAGTGCAGCACGATGCATTTCGTCTCGATGGACGAGCTGCTCGCGAAGTCCGACATCATCGTCCTGTGCGCGCCCGGCGGGGACAAACCGCTGGTGGACGCCGGGAGCATCGCCAAGATGAAGGACGGCGTGGTCATCATCAACGTCTCCCGCGGCAGCAACGTGGACGAGGCGGCGCTGCTGGATGCACTGAACAGCGGCAAGGTGAGGGCGGCAGGCCTGGATGTCTGGCTCAGCGAGAAGGACCCCAACTGGGCGCTCGCCCAGCATCCCTCCGTCTCCTGCACCCCCCACGTCGGCGCCGGCACCATGGAGGCCCAGAAACGCATCGGCGCGGAGCTGGTGGACATCATAGAGGAAACTTTTTCCTGAGTCCCGGGGAAGGCGGAAGGATGGATAGGGATGAATAAAAACGACATGGGAAAAATATTCAGGCCTGCGGATATCCTCGTCCCCGCGAACTGCGACATGAGCAAGTGGAGCGTGATCGCCTGCGACCAGTTTTCCTCGCAGCCGGGGTACTGGGATGACCTGGACCGCTACGTCGGCGACGCGCCCAGCACGCTGCGGCTGATGCTGCCGGAGGCTTACCTGAAGCAGCGCGACCCGTTCGCCGAGGCGAAGACCATCAACGCGACCATGCGGCGCTACCTCGACGGCGGCGTCTTCCGGACGCTGCCGCAGAGCTACGTCTACCTGGAGCGCACGCAGCCGGACGGCAAGGTGCGCCGGGGCATCATGGTTGCCCTGGACCTGGAGGCATACGACTACGCCGCCGGGTCCGCCTCGCCCATCCGCGCCACCGAGGGCACGGTGGAGGAGCGCCTGCCGCCGCGCGTGCGGGTCCGCCGGGACGCACCGCTGGAGATGCCGCACATCATGGTGCTGATGGACGACAAGCGAAACGGCGTGCTGGGCTCCCTGGACGCCAAAAAGTCGGAGCTCCCGCCCGTGTACGATTTCGACCTCAACTGCGGGGGCGGCCACCTGCGCGGCTGGCAGATCGGCGGAAGTGACGCTGCCGCGCTGGAGCGGGAGATGGACGCCTATACCCAGGCGATACGCGAGCAATACGAGGGAGCGGCCCCGGCGATGTTCGCCATCGGGGACGGAAACCACAGCCTTGCCGCGGCGAAGAACTGCTGGGAGGAGATCAAGAGGGCCGGGCTTCCGCCCGAGCGGCTCGAGGGGCACCCGGCCCGCTTCAGCCTGGTGGAGCTGGTGAACATTCATGACGACGCCATCGGCTTCGAGCCGATCCACAAGGTGCTGTTCGGCACCGACGCTGGGGGCTTCATCGACGCCGCCAAGGCCTTCTGGGCCGAGCGCAGCCGCTCGTCGGGTGCGGGGCACACGCTTCGGCTGGTCGCCGGCCAGCGGGAGGAGCGCGTCGTCGTCGACGGCCTGACCATCGGACAGCTCATCGGCGCCGCGGAGGAGTTCAGTCAGGGCTATATCGCCGCCCACGGCGGACAGGTGGACTACATCCACAACGACGATACGGCACTCGAGATGGCCGGCCGTCCCGGCGGTGCGGCGACGCTGCTGCCCCGAATGGAGAAGGACGAGCTCTTCCCGTCCATCATCCGTTCCGGGCCGTTCCCCAAAAAGAGCTTCTCCATCGGCCATGCCGAGGACAAGCGCTATTACCTGGAGTGTCGGAGGATTCAGGAAAGCTGATTCATACCCTCCATATCGGGGACCCTGCGGGCACGGAATCCCGCCGGGACTCCGATATGGAGGCTGCGATATGGTGGCCGCGATATGGAGGCTGCACCGGCTTGCCGCGCTTCGATTTTGTTTTGACCTGGGGAGTGATGCTTCGTGTACGAGATCGCATTGATACGCCATGGCGAGAGCGCCTGGAACAAGGAGAACCGTTTCACCGGATGGACCGACGTCCCCCTGTCCGAGAAGGGAATCGAGGAGGCCCGGGCCGCGGGGCGGCTTCTGGTGCAGGAGGGCTATGCCTTCGACCTGGCCTTCACCTCCGTGCTGAAGCGGGCCATCAAGACCCTGTGGCTCGTGCTGGAGGAGATGGACCGGATGTGGATCCCCATCCGCAACTCCTGGAAGCTGAACGAGCGGCACTACGGCGGGCTCCAGGGCCTGAACAAGGCCGAGACCGCGGCGAAGTACGGCGACGAGCAGGTCCGGATATGGCGCCGCAGCTACGATGTTCTTCCTCCCCTGCTGGACAAGGGCGATGAGCGCTACCCGGGCAGAGATCCGCGTTACACGGGGCTCAAGCCGGAGGAGGTACCGGCCGGCGAGTGCCTGGCGGACACCGTGGCCCGCGTCGTGCCCTATTGGACGGAGGCCGTCGTCCCGGAGGTCCGGGCCGGGAAAAAGATCATCATCGCCGCCCACGGCAACAGCCTGCGGGCCCTGGTCAAGTATCTGGACGGCATCTCCGACAAGGACATCCTGGAGCTGAACATCCCCACGGGCGTCCCCCTGATCTACACGCTGGACAAGGACATGAAGCCCTTGGGACACCGATACCTCGGCGACCCCGAGGCCATCGCCAGGGCACAGGCCGCCGTGGCCGGGCAGGGAAAGGCGAAATAAGCGCCGGGCGCAAGCCGCTCGGCGGCATCCGCCCCATGCCGTCAAAAAATGCCGTCAAAAAATAATGCAGTCAACGAATATTGAAGGAGGCTCTACGGACATGCATTTTTCCGACCGCGTCAAGGCAATGCAGACCTCGCCCATCCGCCGGCTCATTCCCTTTGCCGACGAGGCCAAGAGCAAGGGGAAAAAGGTGTATCACCTCAACATCGGCCAGCCGGATATCAAGACCCCCGACGAATACTTCGAGGCCATCCGTAATTTCAAGGTGGAGACCGTCGCCTACGCGGCCTCGCAGGGCAACAACGACCTCCGTGACGCCGTCAGCTCCTACTACAAGTCCTGGGACATCCCCTACGAGCGCGACGACCTTTACGTCACCAACGGCGGCAGCGAGGCTCTGTGGTTTGCGGTCATGACCATCTGCGACCCCGGAGACGAGCTGTTGGTCCCGGAGCCCTTCTACGCGAACTACAACGCCTTCGCGCAGTCCTCCCTTGCCAGGCTCGTGCCCATTCCCACGAGGGCCGAGGAGGGGTTCCACCTGCCCCCCGCCTCCGTCATCGAGAAGCTCGTCACGCCACGCACGCGCGCAATCTGGATCTCCAACCCCGGAAACCCGACGGGCGCCGTCTACACGCCCGCCGAGCTGGAGATGCTGGCTGGGCTGGCCAAAAAGCACGACCTCTACCTGATCGCCGACGAGGTCTACCGCGAGTTCACCTACGACGGGGAGAAGTTCACCAGCCTGGGGCACATGAAGGACGTGCTGGACCGCGTTGTCATGATCGACTCCGTGTCCAAGCGCTTCAGTGCCTGCGGGGCGCGCATCGGCACCATCGCGATCAAGAACCGGGACTTCATGGGACAGGTGCTGAAGCTCTGCCAGGGGCGACTGTGCGTCTCCAGGCTGGAGCAGGTCGGCGCGGCCGGGCTCTACAAGACGCCGAAAAAGTACCTGGAGGACGTGAACAGGGAGTACAAGGCCCGGCGGGACACCCTTTACAAGGCCCTGAAGTCCATGGACGGCGTGATCTGCGAGGAGCCGAAGGGCGCGTTCTACGTCATGGTCAAGGCCCCCGTGGACGACGCGGAGAAGTTCATCGTCTGGATGCTCCAGAATTTCGACATCGATGGGGAGACGACGATGGCCGCGCCCGGAAACGGGTTCTACGCGACTCCGGACCGCGGCAGGAACGAGATGCGCCTGGCCTACGTCCTGAAGAACGAGGACCTGGTCAAGGCCACGACCATCCTGAAGGGCGCGCTTGCCGCCTACCCGGGGCGCGTCGAGGCCATCAAGGCGTAAGCGCCCATAAACGATTTCGGTATTTCTGCAGGGCACGGACCGGCGAGGAAAGGACATTGCCGGTCCGCACTTTTTTGGAGGGACCTTATCCGACATGGAATTTCTGAGCGGTATCCCGGCGGGCGGAACCCTGTTCAACGCGCTCGCCATCCTTCTGGGGGGCGCCGTCGGCCTTTTTGCGGGCCGTCTCGTCCCGGAGCGCATCCAGCGCAGCGTCTTCCAGTGCCTCGGCCTTTTCTGCCTGTACCTGGGGGTCGACATGGCGCTCAAGATGCAGCACGTCCTGCCCGTCCTGCTGAGCTTCATCCTGGGCACTGCCGCGGGGGAGCTGATGGACCTGGACTCCCGGCTCAACGCCCTGAGCGATCGGATCAAGGCGAGGCTGCGAATCGGCAGCGAGACCTTTACCGAGGGGTTCGTCACCGCCACCCTGCTCTTCTGCATCGGCTCGATGGCAATCCTGGGGGCGATCGAGGACGGCGTCCGAGGGAACCCCGGGCTGCTCGTCACCAAGGGGGTCATGGACGGCACCGCCACCCTTTTTCTGACCGCCTCGCTCGGCGTCGGCGTGCTCTTCTCGGCCCTGCCCGTCCTGCTCTACCAGGGAGCACTGACGTTAGCCGCCGGCTGGGCCCAGGCCCTCATCACCCCGGCGATGCTCGCCGACCTCTCGGGTCTGGGCGGGCTCATGATTATGGGAATCGGCCTGAACCTTTTACGGATAACGGAAATTCGGACGGGAAACATGCTCCCGGGGCTGGTCCTCATGCTGCTGTTCTCGGCCCTTTTCTGAGGGACGGGACTCACACACGCGGCAGGCCCCCTGACACAGGGGGCCTGCACTTTTTCCGGCATAATTCTAATTCCAAATCATCCGTGTGAAACGGTCTGGATTTGGACTTTACGCCTCCGCTGGCGCGCCGCCGGGCGACGGTTTTCCCCGCCGCCGGCCCCACCACAGGCGGACCGCCCAGCAGACGCGATAGGCCGCGGGGATGGAGAGGAGCGCCAGCAGCCCTCCGGCGACCAGTCCCCCGACGGCGACCACCGCGATGGGCGCGCGCATCTCCGAGCCGCGCCCCGACGAGAGCATCAGCGGCAGCAGGGAGACGACGGAGGTGACGACGGCCATGACCAGGGACTTGAAGCGTACCTTGCAGGCCGTCTCGATGGCCTCGTAGGGGTGCTTTCCCTCCAGTCTCAGGACCTCGGCGTAGTCCACGACGACGATGGCGTTGTTGACCACCATGCCCACAAGCATGATCATGCCTATCAGGGAGAAGATCGAGATGTTGACCCCCGCCATCAGCATGGCGGGCACGACCCCAATCATCGCCATGGGCACCGTGAACAGGATGACCGCGGCGTAGGTCCAGGACTCCAGGATCGCCGCCACTACGATGTAGGTCACGACGATGGCGATGATCATCGTCCGGATCAGCTCGGCGAAGTTCTCCGCCATGTCCTCGCTCTCGCCGCCGAAGGTGACCTCGACCCCATCGGGCAGCTTCATCCCGGAGATGAGCTCCCGCATCCTGGCGTTGCCCTCGCCCGACGTGATGAACCGCACGTTGCCCGTCACCACGACGGTGCGCCGGCGCTCGATGCGGCGAATCTCCGTCGGTGCGTCGCTCCAGGCCACGTCGGCCATCTCGTCCAGGGGGACCAGCCCGTAGCCCGTCATGATCGGCAGCGCCGACACCGTGTAGATGTCCCCCGCCTTCTCGCGGTCCAGGCGCGCCTTGATGTCGTACTCGAAGCCGCTCTGGCGGAACTTGCCCGCATTGGCTCCGATCAGGTAGCCCCTGACGATGCTGGACAGGTCCGAGATGTTGAGCCCCAGCGGGGTCAGCCTCCAGCGGATGGGGAGCACCCGAAGCTCCGGCTTGCCCATCTCCATCGAGAGGCTCAGGTCGCGCACGCCGGGGACGTCGCGCCCACGGCTGCGGATCTCCTCGGCCACCGAGTAGAGGGCCGACAGGTCATCACCCGAGACGCGGATCTCTATTGGGCTGCCGAAGCCGACCCGGGTCGCCGTGGTCGTCGTCTCCACGCCCTCCAGCGTCGCCAGGAAGGGACGAATTTTATCCGCGACGGACTGAGTCGAGGGACGCTCGGGGTCCTCCTTCAGGTAGACGGCGACCGAAGCCTTGAAAATAGCCGTCTCGCGCTTGGAGGCGCCCACCGTGGAGACCACGTCGCGGATCCAGCGCTTTTCCTCCATCGTGGAGATGAACGCCTCCACCCGCCGCACCATCTCCTCCGTCCGCCCCAGGGAGGCGCTGTTGTCCAGCGTCAGGCTGATGGTGATCGTCCCGTCGTCCGTTGTGGGAAGGAACTCCGAGCCGATGAACCCGCCAAGCCGAAGCGAGCCGTAGGTCAGCAGGAGCGTCAGGATCACGGCGATCAGCGGGAACCGCATCGCCCCGCGCAGCAGGAGGAGGAAGAGGTCCTGGAACCCCTCGAAGAGCCAATTCCACCAGCCCGTCAGGATGCGCCCCAGAAGGGGTGTCCTCGCGCTTCCCGGGCGGATGCGCGCCGCCAGGCAGGGCGTCACGGTCATGGTGACCCACAGGGAGAAGAGTGTGGCGTACACAATAGTCACCGCGTAGGGCTTCAGGAACTGCCCGGCGATGCTGGACATCAGGGCGACGGGCATGAACACGCCCAGGTTCGTCAGCACGCCCGCCAGAACGGAGACGGAGATCTCCACGGTCCCCTCCTCCGCGGCCTCGAAGGGTGCGTACCCCATGTCCCGGTAGCGGTAGATGTTCTGGATTATCAGGATGGAGTTCATGACGAGGGTGCCCATGGAGAGGGCGAGCCCCAGTGAGCTCATGAGGTTGAGGGTGTAGCCGTGCATCTGCATGGGGACGAAGGTCGCCATGAAGGCGACGGGCATGGAGACGGCCACGATGAAGGTGGCCGACAGGCGCCCCAGGAACAGGTAGATGACCAGGGCCGTCAGCAGGATGCCCACGCCGGTGTCGCGGATGACGTTCTTGACCGAGGTCTCGATGTAGCTCGTGTCGTCGTAGGTGTAGTTCATCCTGAAGTCGGGAAGGGTTTTCAGGGTTACCTCCAGAATGCGCTTGATCGCCTTTCCCGCCTCCACGACGTCGGCATTGGCGCGCGGGCTGACCCGCATCTGGACGACCTCGCGTCCGTTGGCCCGGGCCATGGACCGGACGTCCTCCTCGCCGTCCACCACCTTGCCCAGAAGGGACAGCGGAACGGGCTGACCGTTCGCGGCGGGGATCAGGATGTCCTCCAGCTGCTCCACCTCGTTGAACTCGCCCATCAGGCGCAGGGAGACCTCGTCCTTCTCCTGCGTGACGTATCCCGACGGGTTGGTCTGGTTGTTGGCCGCCACGACCGAGCAGATCCTCTGGTAGGAGACGCCGTAGTCGCTCAGCGCCGCGGGGTCCAGGACGATCTGGATCTCCCGGTCCCGCCCTCCCACGACGTCCACCTGCCCCACGCCCTCGACGCGCGCGACGAGGGGCTTGATCCGGTCGTCGATGAACTTCTTGGCCTCCTTCTCGGGGAGCTCGGAGGTGAAGGAGGCGATCAGGAAGGGCTGGGCGTTGATGTCGAACTTCGTGGAGACCGGCTCGTCCGCGTCCCTGGGGAGGTCCGACACCTTGGCCTTGACCTTGTTGTTGACGTCCACCAGCGCCAGGTCGGGGTTCGTCCCCGACTCCATCTCGACGGCGAGCATCGACACGCCGTCGCGGGAGTAGCTCGTGATCGTCTTGAGCCCCTCCAGGTCGGAGAGGGCGTCCTCCAGAGGCTTGGAGACCAGCTGCTCGATCTCGTTGGGGCCGGCCCCCGTGTAGGTCGTCCGGACCAGGATGAACGGCAGCTCGACGCTGGGATAGAGCGTCACCCCCAAGCCCAGGTAGCTGCTGATGCCCAGCAGGACCCAGATGACGACCGAACAGCCCGTGAAGACCGGACGCTGGATGCAGAACCGTATGAAACCTCTCATGAAGGTCCTCGATCCTGAAAAGGCAGCCCCTAAAGGGGCCGATCCTCGCCGAAGTCCAGGTTTTTGGAGACCGGGACGCCGTCGTAGAGACTGCGGTTCCCGCTCACGATCAGCTCGTCCCCGACGCTGAGCCCCGAGGTCACGACGACCCTGCCGCCGCGCCCCGAGCCCGTCGTGATCGTCACGCTCCGCGCCACGTCGCCGGAGGCGATGTAGACCGACTGCGCGTTGCCCCTGTAGATCACGACGTCGGACGGGATGACGATGACGTTGTCCTTCTTCTCCACCAGGAAGCGCCCCTCGACGTAGGTCCCGGGCAGCACGCCGGCGTCCGGCTTCAGCCCCACAACCACGGGGTACAGCCCCGAACCGCTCTGCGCCTCGGGGCTGACGCGCTTGACCCAGCCGACGCTCCGCGTCCCGTCGACGTAGATATCCACGGAGGTCTGCTTGTTGATGTTGAAGATGTCCTTCTTGGAGACCATCAGCTGCGCCTCCATGTCCGAGGGGTCGACGATGGAGACGAGCGGCTTGCCCATCTCCGCCACCTCGCCCGGCTCCACGTTGCGGGCCGAGACGATCCCGTCGATGCTGGCCTTGAGCTCCGTCCTCAAAAGGGTGGACTGCGAGCTCCTCAGCCCCGCCTCCTCCGACTTCAGGGCCGCATAGGCCTTGTCCACCTCGGCCTGCGAGACGCCGCCCTTCTTCCTCAGCTCGTTCAGGCGTTTGTAGTTCAGCTGGGCCTCGTCGTACCCCGTCCGGCTGGCCTGCGCCCTGGCCGTCCGGTCGGCGGCCAGGAGCGAGACCACGGTCTGCCCCTTCTTCACGTGGTCCCCGACCTGGACATGGACGGCCTTCACGATCTCCCGCTCGAAGGTCGTGACGTCCTGGGTGCGCACGGCCTTGGCCTGGCCGTAATAGCTGCGCCAGCTCTCCCACGAGCCGGGCTTCAGGACCGTCGTGGTGACCGGAAAGCTGATCTTCTCCGCCGCCTCCAGGGACTTCAGGTTGGCCTCATCCTGCGAGAGCCTGGCGTTCACGGCAAGCCACACCGCCGCCCCCGCGAGCGCCAGCAGGAACACCCACAGCACGAACCTCAGCCTGTTCAAATACGACACCAAACGTCTCCACATACTCCATTCCTCCCCATAAGCGAACGACGGCGGCCCTTCACGGGGCCAGCATCCTCCGGCTCAGATCGTTCATGGCCTCCAGATACCGGTGGGATATCCGCTCCGCCTCGTCGTCCGCACACGTTCCGCCGCGGCACACCGCGCCGAACAGTTCGAGGTTCATCACCTTTCCGACGGCCCATATCAAGCGCTGGATCGTCACAGCCCCCAGATCGTCCCGAACGGCCCCAAGCCTCTGTCCGTTCTCTATGAACCGGGACAGGAAACGGATGGGGCGCTCGAACGCCCTCCAGAAGGGGTCGTCGAACGACAGGTCGCGCTCGCTCAGAATCATCAAGATGCGCCCAAAGGAAGGGTTCGCCATGAAGAAGGCGACCTCCCTCCGCCGATACGCCAAGACGGCGTCCCAGTACCCCTCCTTCGTCTCGGGGAACTCCAGGTCCTTTATCGCATCCAGGAAGCGCTCTCCGATGTCCTCGATGACCGTACAGAACAGGGCGTCCTTGTTCTCGAAATAGTAATAGACCGCTCCCTTGCTGAGGCCGGAACGCTCTATGATCCTGTTGTAGGAGGCGTTCTGCAGGCCATGCTCGTTGAACTCCTCGATGGCCGCCTCGATCAGCCGCGCCTTTTTGTCGTCCTTCAGCCGTTCCTGCCTGACGATCTTCCTCATCTCCCTCCCGTCCCGACAAATCCAACCGATCTTGCATCCTTCGGTAAACCCTCCGGTTCGACCGGTCGGTCTAATTCGCGATGAAGGGATTATACTCCCTTCGTCACAAAAGGCAAGAGGGCAGACACACCCGAAAAAAAAAGCCTCCCATCCGCATGCGGAATGGGAGGTCGCGAAAGGGACGCCGGCGTTCCCCGCATTCGGATCGGGGCCCTTGCGGCTACAGCTTTCCCTCGCGGATCCACTGGGCCAGGGGGAGCGCGAAATACGTCAGCAGGATGTCCGCTCCCGCCCGGACGAGGCAGACCGCCGCCTCGGAGACGGCGCGCTCCTCGTCCACCCAGCCCCGCTCGGCCGCCGCCTTGATCATGGAGTACTCCCCGCTGACGGAGTACGCGCCCACCGGAACGCAGCTCCGCTCCTTGACCGCGCGGAGCACGTCCAGGTACGGCAGCCCCGGCTTGACCATGATCATGTCCGCGCCCTCGTCCACGTCCAGCTGCGCCTCCCTTAGGGCCTCGCGGACGTTGCGGGGATCCATCTGGTAGCTCCGCCGGTCCCCGAACGCGGGGGCCGACCCCGCCGCCTCGCGGAAGGGGCCGTAGAACGCCGAGGCGTACTTCACCGCGTAGGACAAGATCAGGGTCTCCTCCAGGCCGGCGGCGGAGAGCGCCGACCGCAGGGCCCCCACCCGGCCGTCCATCATGTCGGACGGCGCCACCACGTCCGCCCCGGCACGGGCCTGCGAGACAGCCGTCCGCGCCAGGAGCTCGAGCGTCGGATCGTTGTCCACGGTCTCGCCCTTCAGCACCCCGCAGTGGCCGTGCGACGTGTACTCGCAGAGGCAGACGTCCGCGATCAGCGTCAGGTCGGGAAAGCGCCGCTTCCCCTCGGCCAGCGAGCGCTGGATCACCCCGTCCTCCGCCCAGGCCTGACTGCCGGTCTCATCCTTGTGGTCCGGTATGCCGAAGAGCAGCACGCCCCCCAGCCCGGCCTCGGCCGCGCGCTCCAGCACGCGCGGCAGCGTGTCCGGGCTGTAGCGCTTCTGCCCCGGCATGGCCGGGATGTCCTCCTCGACGTTCGTCCCCTCGCGGACGAACACGGGATACACGAGCATGGACGGCGAAAGGCGCGTCTCCTTCACCATATCGCGGATGGCGGCCGTGCGCCGCAGCCTTCTGGGCCTTACGATCATCATAATGCTCCCCCCTCTTTCATAAAGAAAAGAATGGACGGTACTTAAGGTTATTATAGCGCTCCCCGCAGCGGTATGAGCCGCCCGGACCGACAGGTCGATGTCCCCCGAGATATGAAAATGGGCTCCCCTCGCCCCCCTCCGTTGACCCGTTTCGCCACCAGGGCCAGCTGCTTCGCCGTCTCGATGCCACCACCAGGTCATACTCCGGACAGTACACGTTCCACGCCTCGTAACTCCGTTTTCCCTTCGTCTCTCCTTGATGATAAAACCAAGCGATCGACACGATGCGCTTCGCTAGCTGGTCGTCTGCTTGCATTTTTCAAATACCTCCGCTATAGTGAATTTGTTCCATCTGTGCTGATTGTGTCCGCGTGTCTCGTGGCCGGTTCTGCAGGAGCGGGGTCGTGTTGCCTGCGGGGCCTTGGGATTGGCTGAGGAGCAAAGCTGTTCGGGATCCGTGTGTTCAGGGGCTTGGATTTGTGATAATGGCAGTGCGATAATGGTAGGAAGATATTTTTTGTGAGTCTTTGAGGAGGATGAGAGGATGGTTTTGAGCAGGAGGTTTTTGTGCGTGGCGGCGCTGGCGGCGGTCTTTGCCCTGGGCCTTGCCGGGACCGCGCTGGCGGCGCATTATGTGTGGAGGGGTACTGGGGGTAACCTCGCGGAAGGTGATTGGAAGACGCCTTCTTGCTGGGACCTCAATTCCAATTTCCCGGGGACAACCCCCAACGATACTGTCGAGATCCCCGAAGGCTCTGTGGTAACGGTGGGTGATGCGAACTTTCCGAATAATGCGGTGGATAAGATCACCTTTAAGGGCGGGGCCAAACTGCTCTACAACGATGAAACCTACTATTTTAGGACCCAGGCCCTCGAGGTTGAGGCGGGTGAGGTCAACATCGTGGTAAAAAAAGATGATAGGTTTGCTGTCCATGATACCGCCACCAACGTCGTCATTAAGGTCGGGGCCAACGCGGTCCTTACCCTCGAAGGGAAGAAGATTGCGGGTGGTGCTGGCGCGTTGCGACTCACCGGTGCGGGGAAGCTGGTTTTGAAGGCTCCGGTGACGACGGTCACGGATCTGAAGATCACGGAGGGCGGCACGCTGGTCGCAGACGTCGATAACGCCCTGCCCCTTACGAGTGCTTTGACGATCGACAATGGCAGCATCGTAGTCAATGGGACCGGTTTTGGCGCCACCTCCACTGAGCTGACCCTGTCGAAGGGCAACCTGACGCTGAACAAGCCGATGAGGGATACCCTCAATAAGGTGACGATGGGGGACGGCACATTGACGGTTGCGGATGGCGTCAAGATCGGAAAGAATGCCCCACTGGACGGCGAGGTGGACCTGAAGGCCGCGGGACAGCTCGTGCTGGACGGGAACTTGACGCTCAAGGAGCTGACGACGGCCGGGGGCAGCAAGATCGACATCGCCAGCGGCAAGGCCCTGACCGTCAAGGCTGCTGATGACTTGAGCCTCAACGCCGAGGTGACCGGGAACCTGAACCTGGAGATGGCGGATACCAAGAAGGCCACCCTGAAGAAGGACGTCAATGGGAAGGTCGAGGTCGTGGCTCCCGACAACGGAACGGTGACCCTGGAAGCTGAGGGGGATGTGAAGGCGGTCGCTTTTACCACTGCTGAGGTTGCCCATACCGCCACTTCCGTTACCCTGAAGCTTGCGGCGAACAAGAAGATTAAAGAAACTCTGGATTTCGCGAAGGCAAACGCCTTTAATCTAAAACTTTTGGGCGGCAACGAAATTGACAAGCTGAGTTTCGAGAGCACCCTGAATGTCGATAGCGGCGGAGCGCTCCCATCGAAGAACACGATCAACTTCCTGGCCCCCGCCGCTGATGCCACACTGAAGGTGACCGACACGGGGAGCCTGTCGATCGTGGATGGGACGAAGGTGAACTGGAAAGCAGAGCTGCTGCCTGTCGGTACCAGGCTCGAGGTAAAGGGCAAAGACCTGCTTGCGGGGGAGGTTGTGGTGGATATCAAAGGCGGCGCCCTGACCCTGCCCAGCGGGGAGTTTCCGAAGTTGATCCTGAAAGCAGATGACACCGGATCGCTTATTGCGGTCAACTCGGCGACGCAGGACCCGGTCCTGAAGGTGAAGAAGGTTGAGGTCGCTGCTAATAAGACACTGACGATGGACCGTCCCGAGGTCTGGTGGAAGAACTTTGCGTCGGACGATAAGGTCGTGTTGCTGAGGACCGATGAGGTGGAACTGAATGGCAATGGCAATATTAAGGGTTACCCTGAGGACGACGCTGTGGCGAAGATCGGATGGGAGGGCACCGACAAGGCGCTGATTCTCACTGCAAAGGACGGATTTAAGGTCCCCGTGTTGAAGTGGGAGGTTGGGTCCGTTGGGAACCGGCGTCTTGTGAAAGCCATTGTCTCGGGCGACTTGCTTGTGGATGAAAATAAGTGGCGCTCTGAGATGATCCAGGGACGCAGGCCGGAGAATCATCCCGCTTATATGACTCCTGGTACGAAAAGTAAGAAGGACGCGGTTTTTGAGGTCGTGCTGCCGTCCGGCTTCGTGAGCGGGATCCTGAGGGTGAAAGCCAAACACGAGACCAAGGCCCTTTGGGGCTATGTCGACGTGGAGCTGAAGGCGGGGTCCGGCGGTGGCGGCGGCGGCAACACCCCCAACACCCCCGGTGAGCCGGCCATCGACGAGAAGTCCTGGGGCTCTACGATCATCAGCAGCGCGGACGCTCAGGGGAATATGACCGTCCAGCTCACGGCGAAGCTGAGCCTGGAGGGGACGCCGAAGTCCCTGGATGTGGTTGTCTCTGGGATGAGGGAGAAGCCGACGGCCGAGTTGCTGGATGCCAGTGGCAAGGTTATCGCAAAGTCCATGCCGTCCATGGTTGGGGTCACGGCTAAGACGAACTACACGTTGAGGCTGACGTGCAAGACCACGAAGGCCAAGGTAGAGTCGGGCGCGGCGGAGATCAAGGCAGTGCGTGTGGCGATGGCTGACGGGAAGGTCCATACGATCTCTGTGGGCAAGAAGCTGAAGGATATAAAGCCCGCGGCGTCTGACGACAGCAAGAAGCCTGGCGACAGCAAGAAGCCCGATGACGGCAAGAAGCCGGACGACGGCAAGAAGCCCGATGACGGCAGCAAGCAGCCGGACACCAAGAATGGCGGCTCCGGCGGCGGGTGCGACGCGGGTGTCAGTGGACTTATGTTGGCTTTCGTCGGAGCGTTGCTTTTGAAGAGAAAGGCATAACGTCGGATAAAGACAGCTAGTCCCTTTAGGGGCGACGCGGGTGTCAGTGGATGGACACTGGCTCTTGCAGCTGCGTTCCTGTTGAAAAGGAAAGCCTGATTTTCAACAACCGCAGCTAGTCCGTTAAGCAGACGACCAGCTCTCCGCGGGCTTCTGCCCGCGGATGCTGTGTCGGTCGCTTATGCCGAACGGCAACACAGTTGTTGCTGTTCGGCGCAGCAGA
>ERZ772957.409-NODE-409-length-35386-cov-4.597068_pt1 | contig 35386 bp, 30 predicted proteins | sample MGYA00580682_ERZ772957 | MGnify/ENA primary metagenome ERZ772957 (study PRJEB29015, sample SAMEA2737921) | human oral metagenome | biome: human oral; feature: human-associated habitat; material: dental | place: China | collected 2025 ...
AGCATAAAACTCAAAGAACGAAAAAATCGGAACAAAAATGGCTGAAAATTCAACAAAATATTTTTCGATAAAAAACATATCCAAAACTTGGAAGTCTCCATGCGATTTTTCTGTCAACTTCGATGCGGAAATTGAAAAAGGAAAGACGCTTGGAATCCTTGGAAAATCCGGAAGCGGAAAATCCACAGTCCTAAGGCTAATCGCAGGTCTTATCGAAAACGACAAAAATCCGGAGAAAAAACCTGAAATAATCCTTGATGGAAAAAACATAACGGAAGAAAAACCTTCTTCAAGGGAAATCGGAATGGTTTTCCAGAACCACAGCCTTTTTCCGCACCTAACGGTCCTTGAGAACGTTGCATACGGACTTAGATTTTCAAAAATAAGAAAAAATCTTTCAAAAAAAGAGGCGCAAGAAAAGGCTTTTGAATTTTTGAAAATCTTTGAAATGCAGAAGTTTTCCGACCGCTATCCTGAAACATTAAGCGGCGGAGAAGCCCAGCGGGCAAGTCTTGCAAGAAGCCTGATTCTAAAACCTAAGGCAATCCTTTTTGACGAACCGTTTTCATCTCTGGATAAACCGATGAGCCGAAAACTCATCTCCGACATAAAACTCATGCAAGAAAAAGAAAGATTTTCTGCAATCCTTGTGACCCACAGCATCGATGAGGCTCAAAAACTCTGCGATACGCTTGCGGTTTTGCGCAAAGGTAAAAAAATCTGGAACGGGAAAAGCGAAGATTTCACGGAATCTTTGCTGAACACAGAAATTTAATTTTTTAAGTCCAATTTTTCCGGTCACTTGTTAGACCAATTGCATTTTTCAAAAATCAATCCAAAAAGCGGAAACTTCTCTTTAGTGATTATTTTCAGCATAACTGCTACAATTATTCCATGAGTGAAAATCCTGACTTTCTTACAAGCCAAATAATCACGTACATCGGGAACAAACGCACCCTGATATACGACATAGAAAGTCAAATCCATGAAATTTGCGCAGTCCTTGGAAAGGATAAAATCGATTCTGCGGACCTTTTTTCCGGAAGCGGAATAGTCGCGCGGATGCTAAAGCAATATTCCCGAACGCTCACGGTAAACGACATGGAAAACTATTCCTATGCGATAAACGGCTGCTATCTTTCAAATGTAAGCGATTTCGATGAAAAAAAATACGACGCATATCTTTCAAAAATAACAGAAAAGGCAAGAAACAAACCTATCGAAGGACTTATAAGCAAAAACTATGCGCCAAAAGACGACAGCAACATAAAAAAAGAAGAAAGAGTCTTCTACACACGGGAAAATGCGCTTTTAATAGACACATACAGAAACCTAATCGACGAAATTGTAGACGACGGATTCAAAAAATATTTTCTTGCCCCCCTCATAACAGAAGCATCCGTTCATGTGAACACAAGCGGCGTATTCAAGGGATTTTACAAAGACAAGACAACCGGAATCGGCTGCTTCGGCGGAAAAGGAAAAAACGCCCTCTCAAGGATTCAAGGCAGAATAGAACTAAAAAAACCTGTCCTAAGCCGCTACGAATCCACAATAATTCTTCACAAAGAAGACACGATGGCTCTTTCAAAGCGGCTTAAAAATCTTGACGTGGCTTACCTTGATCCGCCGTACAACCAACATCCTTACGGCTCAAATTATTTCATGCTGAACCTGATTCTAAAAAATCGGCTCGAAACTCAAACAAGTTCGGTTTCAGGAATTCCCATCGACTGGAACCGTTCGGTCTTCAACAAAAGAGCGTTCGCCCTAAAATCCATTGAGACGATAATAGAAAACCTGGATGCAAAATTCATAATCGTAAGCTACAATTCGGAAGGCTTCATCTCGTTTGAGCAGATGACAAAAATGCTTGAAAAATACGGCGACCTAAAAACCGTAACGATAAAATACAACACATTCCGAGGAAGCAGAAACCTTAGAGGAAGAGCCATCCACGTCTCTGAATATCTTTTTGTGTTGAAAAAGCGGTAAGGAACTATCATGGAACTGTACATAATAAGACACGGAAAAACAGACTGGAACGCCACAGAACGGCTTCAGGGACGGGAAGACATAGAACTGAACGAAAAAGGCATAGCCGCCGCAATCGCACTTGGAAAAAAACTTCAAGGCGTGCACTTCGATAAAATATACACCTCTCCGTTAAGGCGAGCCTACCAAACGGCAATCCTTATAAAAGGAGAAAGAAACATTCCGATAATCCGGGATGAAAGACTTGCTGAAATCAGTTTCGGTGTAAACGAAGGCACTGTCTACAGCGACTGGATTGCAGGCGGCTCAAGTTTCAACGCATTCGCGCACAGTCCGGAAAATTACGTTCCACCCAAAGGCGGCGAATCATTTCAAAGCGTAATAGAAAGAGCAAAAGATTTTCTTAAAAACGTAATCGAGCCTGACTTTTCTTCCAACGGACGCATTATGGTCGTCGCCCATGGAGTTTTGAACGCAGGATTAACCGCCGCCATAGAAAGTCGGCCTATAGAAAAATTTTGGGCAAGCGGACTTTTCAAAAACTGCGAAGAAAAAATCTACACCTTCGACGGAACAAAATGGCTTTTCGGGGCAAAAACTTAAGCATTGTAAAAAACATTCCGAAAATCACTGTATGGGAAACACTTACGAAAAGCCGGACTTTTGGTCAAAAAAAGCATTCAGCGAAGGATACCCAGCCCGCTCGGTGTACAAACTTCAGGAAATCGACCAAAAATTCAGGATTCTAAAGAAAAATTCAAGCGTCCTTGATTTGGGTTCTGCGCCCGGAAGCTGGACGACTTATCTTCTTAGGAATCTTGGAGAGGAAGGCAAAGTCGTTTCCTGCGATCTAAATCCGCTTTCAAAAGACGTAAAAGGAAACAATCTGGTCTTCTTTCAGGGAGATTTGAACGATACCGAAATACTGAACAAAATAAAAGCGCAAGGTCCATACGATGCCGTCGTATGCGATGCGGCGCCGTTCACCACGGGAAACAGGACGGTCGATACAGCCCGAAGCGAACAGCTTGTAGAAATGGCGATATGGTATGCCCAGACAATGCTTAAAAAAGGCGGACATTTTCTAGTAAAAATTTTTCAGAACGGCGACCAACAGCAGTTCCTTAAAAAACTCAGGGAACTTTTTGAATCCGCAAAAGGCTTCAAACCTGCCGCCTGCCGCTCGGAATCTTTTGAGACATATTTAATTGGAATTTCAAAGAAATAGGACTATAATCATGATGAGATTTGAATCGTACAAAACTAAAAAGTTTTCAAAAGGCACGGACATTTACTCTATGACTTTCAACGCAAGAATAAAAAAAATCGCATTGGTTTCAGCCATTGCGTTCTGCCTTGGAGCAGGCATAACTTTCGCAGTGTTTGGAATCTGCGGAAAAAAGACAGACCTTTCGGGAATCGGCGGTCTTGAGACATCCGGAGTTCCAAAATTCAAAGAATCAGACTTTGACGCTTTGTCGGACAAAGCAAATTCGAAAAATTTCTCAAAAGGAAGCGATGTTGAAGCGGACAGCGAAGAAAACACAAAACTGGTTCTCTCGCAGGACGGGCTTGGACTTGCCGAAGACCCGCTTGAACTTTGCTACAGCACGTACAGAGTAAAAAAAGGCGACATGATAGGTTTCATCGCCGACAGTTTCAACATAACCCAAGACACAATAATAAGCGTAAACAATATCCGCTCATCAAGGCTTTTGCAGATTGGCCAATACTTAAAGATTCCTTCGATGCCGGGAATAATATACACGGTAAGAAAAAGCGGCGAAACCGTAGAATCTATTGCAAAAAAATACGACATCGACGCAGAGAAAACCGGAAAAGTAAACTCGCTTGAAAAAACCGCATCGCTTAACGCAGGAACAACTCTGTTCCTTCCCGATGCATATTTAGACTGGGTTACACGCCAGGAAATCAACGGAGACCTTTTCCACAAGCCTGTAAAATCCCGCTACTGGCTTTCGTCCTATTACGGCTGGAGAAACTCTCCGTTCAACGGAAACAGATCTTTTCATTCGGGCGTGGACATGGCGTGTCCCATCGGAACTCCGGTGTACGCAGGACTTGGCGGAACGGTTACATCCACAGGGTTCAACAGCGTGTACGGAAATTACATAATTGTAACGCACCATTCGGGCTACAAAACGCTCTACGGACACTTGAGCGCAATACTTGTTACAAGAGGAAAATACGTTGGAACCGGAACGAAAATCGGAAAAGTCGGAAACACGGGAATGAGTACGGGACCGCACCTTCACTTTACCGTGTATAAAAACGGAAAAACGGTAGATCCAATCTCACTTTGGAAATAGGAAAACAGATTCGCCAGTTTTGCAACAAATACGCTCAATTGCTGTTAAAATTTTTTGTTTTATTGTACTATGGCGTCGAGGGTGGGTATGGCAGGAACGAACAGGATAAAAAAACTTTTCAAGAGCATATTTTCAAAACTGTATGTTTCCAAGCAAGACTATAAAGATTCTCGCGACGAAATCAGGAACAGCAACCTGAACATGCTGTCGGCATCTTCGCTGATAGTCGCTCCGCTTTACACCTTTCTTTTTATGCTGTCGTTCATACTTTCAAGCGGCAAAATTAACAGACAGCGATACCTATATCTTGCGGTCGCAGCCTTGAGTCTTCTGATTTTCGTAATATCCATTGCGGTTCTTCCAAAGCGGCAAAAATTCATAACACTGAGCCTTTACAGTTTCCTTATGATTATGTATGCACACGGACTTGTAAATGGAATCTTCATATACACACTCTCCCACTCCGTAATCTTTTTTGTGCTTCAGATAGTTTCAGCCATTTTAATTGTGGACAAAACGCTCAGAATAATAACGTTCAGCGCAGTCTGGGCGGCATTGTATATTGTCCTTGCGATAAGATTCAAGCCGTACAGCATAGCAGTAACCGACAGCCTTGACGTGATCTGCTTTTTTATCGTTGGAAGCATGATGAATATGTATCTTTCGCACATGCGTACAAGAGAATTCACTCTTCAGCAGACAATAAAAACAGAAAGGGACACGGACGGGCTTACAGGTCTTCTGAACAAAGAATCCCTTACACGAGAGATAAAGCGAAGCCTTATAAAAAATCCGACCACGGGAATTCTTCTGCTTATGGATTTGGACGACTTCAAAAAAATCAACGACACCTACGGCCACGACATAGGCGACAAAGTCCTGTCATCGGTCGCAAAAATCCTTAAAGATGAATTCAGAAAGGCGGACATAATCGGAAGATTCGGCGGAGACGAATTTATAATCTACATGACAGGAACGGACGACCTGAACGTCGCAAAATCCAAGGCGGCTCAGTCGCTTGAGAATATGCAGGACGCTTTGAAAACCACGCATCCTGAGGTAAAAATTCATGGAAGTTTCGGAATCGCTCCGTGTTCCCGCCCCGAAGAAGACTACAACTACCTTTTCAAAAAAGCAGACAACGCGCTTTACGCCGCAAAAAAATCGGGAAAAAATCAAGTATTCGTCAGCGAGGAAATCTAGGCGAAAATGATAGATTTGGAAAAAGAAAATCGAAAAGTCCGCTGCTTTCTTGTAGGCGAACCCGGAAACAATCTAAGCGAATTGGAAGGGCTTTCGCAAACGCTTGGCCTTTGCACCGCCGGAAAACTCACTCTTTCACGGCTTGAAATAAAACCCGCATACGGAATGGGAAAAGGCAAGGCGGAAGAGATTTCAAAACTTTCAAAAGAAACCGAATCGGACTGCATAATCTTTGACTTCAATCTTGAACCTACAAAACAAAGAAACTGGGAAAAACTTTCAGGGCTTCCGTGCTTTGACAGGCAGGAACTTATAATAAAAATATTCGCCCAGCGAGCAAGGACAAAAGAAGCCTCGCTCCAAGTGGAACTTGCCCGCCTTTCGTATTCGCTTTCAAGGCTTTCACATTCCTACGGCGACATGGCTCGGCAAAGGGGAGGGACTTACGGCTCAAAAGGACAGGGAGAAACCCAGCTTGAACTTGACCAGCGGCAAATCAGGGAACGCATAAGTCAGGTAAAAAAAGAACTTGAAAAAGTAGCGTCAACAAGAATCACCCAGCGCAAAAAACGAAGCCGAAATCCCTTTGTCGAATGCGCACTTGTCGGCTACACAAACGCAGGAAAATCCAGCCTGATGAACGCCCTTACAGGTTCGTCCGCCTTGGTAGAAGACAAACTTTTTGCCACGCTCGACCCGCTTACAAGAAAACTGGAACTTGCGGACGGGAAAAAAATACTCCTAACCGACACCGTGGGGTTTATCTCGAACCTTCCCCACTCTTTGATAGACGCGTTCAAATCAACTCTTTCATCCGCGACCGAAGCCGACATTCTTCTTGTTGTGATTGACTGTTCCGACCCGGATTTCGAATTCCAATATTCCACCGTCAAAAAAGTCCTTGGCGAAATAGCGTCTTCGCAAAAACAAAAAATTCCTTCGACCGCAAAAAACAATATGTTTTGCACGGCAGAAAAAAATTCCGTGTTCGACACGCAACTTGAGCCCGAATCCGATTCAAAATCGCCTGCAAAAAAAAGCATAATCGTGCTGAACAAATACGACCTTTGCAAAGACGACGATGTGCGTAAAGCCCAACTTAGCCTCATGTTTCCGGACGGACTGTTCGTGATCGCAAAAACAGGGCATGGACTTTCGGAACTTTTGAAAAAAATCTCGCTTTACGCCACAAAAGAATGCAAAAAGGAAAATCCGCATGAAAACGTTTGAACTTTCGCTGAACAAAATCCTTTTGATAATAATATATTTTCTTGCGGTGATGATTGTAACATCAACGATAACGATTTTCGCAATGCGAGGAGCAAAACCGAAAAAATCCCCAAGAAAGCCGGATTCAAGTCCAAACCGAATAGAAAAATCATCTTCCGGGAATGAAAAACTTTCGTCCTTTACGGGAATCAAAAGAATCCGCGCCGTTACAGCCCCCGACGAAAAACATACCGACGGAGTTTCACTGATTATCACGCCGTGGTTTTCATACACCGCAGGCGACACGGAATTTTTCGAGGAACTTTCAAGAAAATCCCCCGAACTCCGCTCGGTGATAGTCGTATATTTTCACGGACGCGCTTACCCCGAACTGAAAAAAATCGGCGAACGAAAAATAAAAGACCAGCTTTTGGAAGAAATCAACTCAAAACTTGTGCTGAACAGAATAAAGGAAATCTACTTTTCTGAATACGTATTTTTTGAATGATAAAAATTTCAAAGATTCACAGAAAATCCCATGAAAGGTTTAAGATAAAAACTTCCGTAATCCTCAAGATTCCAGTAAGAAATGTAGGATTCCGTTTTTTCTATCTGGTAGCACCAAAAATTGAACGAAATATCCATGCCAAGTTCGTACGAAAATCGCCTGGTCGGAATAAATTTCAGGCAGAACTCGTTCAAAATCCCCAAACTGAACTGCACTGTGTCGCTTGAGCTGTAGTTTCTGTCCGCATAGCGGAAAAGAAGCGCAGGACCACCTTTCATGCTAAGCCAACCGTTTAGCGGAACAAAAAAAGCTGCGCCAGCGAACGCATCGACGGAAAATTCCTTTAAAAATTCCAAGGAAATGCCTTCAAAAAAACCGATGTTTTCAATCTTAAACGGAAAATTGTAGTTTGAAATTCCGGCACCAAAATTCGAATCCGAAACGGAATGATAGAAATTTCCTCTATAACGATAATCCGTGTGGTTGAACGAAGTCATAGATTTTATGGATATGTCGCTTTTCGCCCACGCACAAAAAATCAGATTCATAAAAACGCAAAAAAGCACAACACGTATATTTCTACATGGAAAAATCTTTACCAAGATACACCTCTCTTGCAAGTTCCGACTCAAGGATTTCTTTTTTTGTTCCCTGAATGGCAATCTGTCCCATGTTCACGATTATAGCCTTGTCCGTAATCTCAAGCGTGTCCCGAACATTGTGGTCGGTTATAAGAATACCGATTCCCCGTTTTGAAAGAAGACCTATCATTCCCTTTATGTCCGCCACCGCAATCGGATCGATTCCGGCAAACGGTTCGTCAAGAAGAAGAAATTTCGGCTCAATGGCAAGGGAACGGGCAATCTCCGTTCTCCTTCGTTCCCCCCCCGAAAGCGTGAACGCATACTGCTTCCTGATTCTGCCTATCGAAAATTCCTCTATAAGCTCCTCAAGCCTTTCCTTTTTCTTCTCTCGGCTAAGATCCCGCCTTGTCTCAAGAACGGACCAAATATTTTCCTCGACGGTAAGTTTCTTGAACACGGAAGGCTCTTGCGGAAGGTATGAAATTCCGAGCCGAGCTCTTTTATACATCGGAAGAGAAGTCAGCCGTTTGTCATCAAGAAAAATATCTCCGGCTGTAGGTTTGTAAAATCCCACTATCATATAAAAAGTCGTCGTCTTTCCAGCGCCGTTCGGACCTAAAAGACCAAGAACTTCGCCTGTGCGCATATTAAAATCTATTCCCTGCACGACTTTTTTGTGTCCGAAACTTTTAAAAAGACTTGAGACCATAAGAGTGTGCGACAAGTGAATGTTTCCGGCTTTATCAACGTCTTTTTTCGATTCGTTATTTTTTTTGTCCATGGCTATTTTACCTTTCCATTTTTAAAAGACCCGTCAGAAGTTTTTTTCCGCCTTGAAGAATCAGCCGAAGATTTTTCCGATTTTTCAGGAGAATTCTGAAGCGAAGATTTATTTTTCTCCGAATCAAGTTTTTCTTTTTCCGACGGATTTTTCTCAGCATTTTCCGCTTTATTTCCGTTTTCAACTTCATTTCCGGAAGGAGTTTTCGCCTTGCCCTTGGATTCAGATTTCTCCAAATCTTTTTTAGTCTCATTCGGCGTTTCCGAAGATTTTTCAGCATCTTTTTCCGCTCTTTTAGGATCTTCGCTCTTATGCTCATCGACAATCGAACCTTTTACCCTGCCGTCAAGAGTTATTTCCTGCGAATCAAGATTAAGGAAAATCTCCTGCGCCCTGAACGTATCGGTTCCGTGTTTTATTTGCGCATTTCCGCTAAGCTCAAGCATCTGGTCTTTTTTTCTGTATACGGCATATGCTCCGCTGCAGACGTTCTCCTTTTGCTTCAGCTCAATGTCAATCTGCATGACAGCCACGTCCGTTTCCTGATTGTAGCGAATTATCTGCGCCTTCGCCTCCACATCGTTTTTCGTGTCCTTTAAGGTTACGTTGTCGCTAAGCTCGGCGACTTTTGTTTCCCGGTCGAACTTGAGTTTTTCGCACGTGAAATCAAGTTCCGCCTCGACATTCACGCCTTTTATGCTCCCTTTTGCTTCGATGTAGCGGTAATCCTCGCCCGTCATTATGATTGAATCCGCATAGATTTCCATGCTTTCGGTTATAACGCTCGCCTCTCCGCTCAAAGTCGTGGAATCGGATTTTTCGCCTATCGTGCCGCTCATGCTGTTCGCCGAAAACGAAATCTTTTCGGAAAAAACAAAAGCCGGATTCAGAATGAAAAAAAATGCCGCAATAAATCGGGCGGATTTTTTCAATTTCATTCGCCGCCCCCTAACGAACTTCCGACCTCATTTCCCGAATCAGAATCCACATTCTCGCTGTTTTCAGGCGACACCTTATTCACATTCGCTTCCCCCGAGACAACCCCCGAAAACGAAAATCTTCTTGAAACTCCGCTTGCTGAAAATCCCGCCCCTTGGATAATGGTGTCATCCTTTTTGATTGTAACCATGCTGTTCCTGCCGCTTGTAAGCTGCTCGGATTTTCCGTTCCACCTGAGGCTTCCGGCATTCACGACCAAATTATCTTTTGTATTCGTGATTTCAATGTTGTCGTAAAGCGTATATTTTTTTTCGTCCGTGTCCGACGCAAGATAGCCGCACTTTCCGAAATTCGAAAGCTCATTGTTTTCATCGAATAGTTTAAAGTCCATGTCTTTGGCGTACATGGATTTTCCGTCTTTATATTGCTCGATTTTTTGCGCTGAAATCGAAAGTTTTATATTTCCGTCCTCGTAGCGATTAAACCGAACATCATCGAACACAAACTCTGGAACGCTGTTTTCGTCCTGCGGGTTCATTCCGTAACGCAAAGAACAGGAAAAAAGAGATGTAGCGGCAATAAAAAAAACAGGAAAAACTCTACGCATAAATCCGAGAAAAATTATACCGTAAAAAGAGCATAAATTTCAACGCAACCTGCGGTTACGAATCCTGCGGACAAAAGACACGCAAAAACGGCGATGTCCACAGCCTTCTCAGAAATCCACCGAAGGACACCGCACACATTTTTTATAAAAGAAAAAAAGCATCGCCTTTCGACTTTTTAAAGTTTCCGGGCGATGTTCATCATGAGTCTTTATGATGATTAAAGATGTTCTCTTGCTATTTTGCTTATTTCGTCAGCCATGTCTTTCAGGGCTACCTGCCGCTGGACACCGCCCATTTCCCATGCAACCTTAGGCATTCCGTAAACAACGCAAGACTCTTCGTTCTGTCCCAAAGTCCATGCGCCTTCCTTCCTAAGATTCGCCATTTCGGCAGCACCATCGCGTCCCATTCCGGTCATTATGACACCAAGCGCATTGTTCTTGAACACATCGGCGACAGACTCAAAAAGCACATCGGCGGAAGGCCTATGACCGTTCCGTTGAGGTTCCTGATTTGTCCTTATAACGTTGTAAGTCGGTCGCCTTTCAACCACGATATGGTAGTTTCCCGGAGCGATATAAATATGACCTTCCTCAATCTTCATTCCATCTTCAGCCTCGTGGACTTCAAGAGGACAGATTCTGTTCAGACTTTCCGCAAATTCTTTAGTAAATCCCGCAGGCATATGCTGAACAACAAGAATCGGCTGCTTGAGGTGAGGATCTATCGTCTTAAATACATCGCGCAAAGCGTTCGGACCGCCCGTAGAAATTCCAATCGCAATGATTTTTATTGCTCCGCCCGAACGCACAGGAGTTATCGTGGCAGGCTCTTTTTTTTCGGAATAAAAATTAAAGGTCGGCTTTACAGGTGCACTTTCCACCAAGCCGGGTTCGTTCTTTTTCTTTGCGACGAATTTTTCCGCTGCTTGCAGTTTTCTGGAATGCAGAAAATAATCCGCATATGGAAGTCGTCTTCCGTTCCTTCTTCCGAAAACGCCGCCGTAAGAAGCAATCTTTTCAATCAACTCATCGGCGACATTCACAATCTCTACAGTGGTGGATGCGCCCGGTTTTGTTATAAAGTCGCTCGCACCAAGTTCAAGACATTCCATCGTAACAGCCGCACCTTGCTTGGCAATGCTCGAAAGAATTATCACCGGAATCCGTATCTGACGGGACTTTCGCTCCCTAAGAAACTCGACTCCCGTCATGATAGGCATTTCTATGTCAAGGACAATCACGTCCGGCTTCAGTCCGTTCTCAAGCTGATCAAGAAGCGTCTGACCGTTGCTTGCTTTTCCGACGACTTCCATGCCCGGAGTGTCATTTATAATCCTTGAAACAAGATTCCGCATCAATGCAGAATCATCGCAAATCGCCACAGATAGCGTATCAAATTTTTCGTCTGTGTCTACCATGGTTTAGAGTCCCCCAATAATTTAAGCGTTTTTCTGGTAAAGACAAGCCCAATCCGTCTTAAGAAATTCAAATTTAGTCTTCATTCCAAAAAGCGACTCGGAATGTCCGATGAAAAGATATGAGTGAGAAGCCATCGAATTCCAAAAATTATCCAGAACCACAAGCTGCGCAGGTTCATCAAAATAAATCATTACGTTTCTGCAAAAAACTACATCAAGATTTTTCATGCCCGGAGCATGCTGAAGATTATGATAGTCGAATTTCACCTTGCTCATTATGTCCGGAGTAACCTGATATCCGCCTTCAACCTTATTAAAACCTATCGGAATATAATCAGGAGGAACTCCGTCAATCTTGTTGTCGGCATAGAAGCCCCTCTGTCCAACCATCAAAGATTTCAGAGAAATATCCGAAGCCGTAACGGAATAACTGTATCCCGAAGGAAGAATCTTCTTCAATATCATGGCGATTGTGTACGGCTCTTCCCCTGTCGAGCAACCTGCGCTCCATATGCGGACAGTTCTGTCGCCGGTCTTTTTCTTCTCCTCAAGCACATGAGGAATCACATAGTTTATCAATGCGTCAAAATGAGGCTGATTTCTAAAAAAACGAGTCAGATTTGTCGTAACGGAATCCAGCATCTTTTTGAGTTCTTCTTTATCTTTCAGAATCAAATCATAATATTCGGAAAGATTTTCAATCTTTTTTTCCCTAAGGATTTCCTTGATTCTGCTGTCAAGAATAGGTCTATTGCTTTCGGAAAAAGTTATTCCGCTTTCGTCATAGATGATTTTCCTGAATTTCTCAAAATCCACATCGCTCAATGTATCTAACATAAGACCCATTATAAATCTCAAAATGTTAAATGTAAATCGGAATATGTAATATATGCAAAAAAAATCTACATCAAAGCAAAAAAATCAAGAGAAAATCGGACTTTTTTATTTTATTTGACGAACCGGCTTTTCAAATTCAGAAAAATGATATAAAAATTCGGGAATCGGAGCCTTTGCAAAAATGCGGATTGGCAAATTACTGCGCTTTTGGAATGAAATTAAAAAGGAAAAACAAAAGAATTTTCCGTTCGGAAAACTAAAAAGCTGTTTTCAATTCAGCAAAAATCCGTGACTAAAATCCGTGAACAACAAAACTTTGCAAATATTTTTAGATTCTTCCGACTTTATGAAATTCAAAACTTTTTATTTTCAATCCGATATAAAAAATCCCCGAAACTGAAAACAAACTGAGCGCATAAAAAAATCCCCTCGGTTCAAAAATTGCACCAAGGGGAATCGAATTACATTTTAAAGTCCGAATATTTTTTTGAAAATCTATTCAAGTTCAAATTCCAGCACGACCGGATTATGATCGGAATACTTGAATGCGTGGCTTGTGATTATCGTGATGTCATGCACCTTTATATTGTCGGAAGCCACAAAGCCGTCGATAGTAACCGTATATGTCCAGTTCGGATCGAATGCCATAGTGTTGTTTCGGGCAGTTCCGAATTCCGCACCGTCATCTCCCTTCAAAGGACCGTAGATTTTATAGCCCTCGAACTCAGCGTCAAAGGAAGCCACCCAGTCGGGAACTATTTCTCCTCCATTCGGCTTTACGTAGCGATTCTCTCCACCCGGAGTAAGAACCTGATTGAAATCTCCGCCCATGACCACATAATTTTCTTTCTCATGTTCTGCGCTAAGAATCTCCTTGATGAAATCCACCTGCTTTTTTCGAACCTTTCCACCCTCATCGTATGCGGAAAGATGCGCATCTATCATTACAAATTCCTTGTCGCTTCCTTCGATTTTATAGCGGTTCATCACAAGACAACGGTCAAGGTCAAAAAGATTTGCGAACCTTGATTCCGACAGCGGAAGACTTCTTCTTATCGAAGAATCTATGGAAGCCTCGGAAAAAATCATAAGTCCGCTGGTGGATTTTCCGTGAGGTTCACGTATAGGATAAAAAAGATACGGAGAATGGAAACATTCAGCCCATGTATAGGCATAGTCTGCAAACGACGAACGGAAAAGTTCGGCCTCGTTCACATGGTAAGACCTCGTGGATTTTTCGTCCACCTCCTGAAGCAGGATAAAATCCGGATCTTGCCCGTTTATAAGTTTTATAATTGAAGAGACATTCGTAAGGACATGTTCTTTGTCAGTGGCTCTGGACTGCCGGCCTTTTATCTGCACCTTTCCTTCCGCATCGGCATAGCCTGTGTCCATGAAAAAACTGAATTTGTCGTCATAAGCTCCAAAACCGATATTCATCGTCAATGCTTTGTAGATTTTTCCTCGTGAAATATTTTCGGAAATTTCAGGATTTTTGTGTTCAAGAACCTTGTTGTCCTCTATACGATAATAACTTGTGAAGACGTACAAAACATATCCCGCACAGACCATGAGCGCAAGGCAAACAACGCCAATTATAGAAAACAGGGAAATCTTTAATGCCGATTTTTTTGTTTTCATAAGAACCACCTCTCTAATTAAATATAGACAATATAAAAAACTCCCGAATAAGCAAGCGCCTAAACGGGAGCATTAGACCGAAAACAAAGCGACGCAAAGACTTTTCTTGCGCCGTGTTCAGGCGACATTCAAAGGCTCTAAAGGATTTTAGAATCCTTGAGCCTTCAAATAATTACGCCTTATTCAAACGAGATTCCAAATCATCGAGAATTGCGCTCAATTCCTTTGGAAGATGTTTTCCGAATTTTGGATAGTGGTTTTCACGTATATCCTTGACTTCCTTCTTCCAGCCCTCAACGTCAACCTTTGTGATTTCAGGAAGAGTCTTCTTGTAGTAGTCTGCAAGACCGTCGATATTGATAGCACCCTCTTTTGGCATGAAACCGATTGGAGTGTCAACAAAGTTGTCCTTTCCGTCGCAACGGTCAAAAATCCATGCAAGGATTCGGCTGTTGTCGCCGTATCCCGGCCACATAAAGCCGCCAGGAAGGTCTGCGTTGTTGTCATCCTTTCTGAACCAGTTTACATAGAAGATTTTCGGAAGGAGTTCCTTATCCTTCGCCGCATTTCCTACATTAATCCAGTGCTGGAAATAGTCGCCCATGTTGTAACCGCAGAACGGAATGATTGCGAATGGGTCGCGTCGAATCTTACCGACTTCTTCAGGATTGATGGTAGAAGCGGCTGTGATTTCAGAACCTACGATAGAGCCGAGGAAAACGCCATGCTCCCAAGAGCGTGACTGGTGTACAAGCGGCACGGTAGATGGGCGGCGACCACCGAAGAGAATTGCAGAAATCGGAACTCCCTCAGGGCTTTCCCAATCCGATGCGATGCATGGACACTGTGCGGCAGGTGCCGTGAATCGGGCATTAGGATGAGCCATCTCTTCGCCCTTTGGCGACTTGTCTTTTGGAAGCGCATCCCTGGACTTTCCTTTCCAGTCAACGAGCTTTCCTTTTGCAGGATAACCGATTCCTTCCCACCATACATCTCCGTCCTCTGTAAGAGCGCAGTTCGTAAAGATGGTGTTTTTTGACGCAGCGATAAGCGCGTTGTTGTTAGACTGCTCTGAAGTTCCCGGAGCAACACCAAAGAAACCTGCCTCTGGGTTGATGGCGTAAAGGCGACCGTCCTTGCCGAATTTCATCCAAGCAATGTCGTCTCCGACAGTTTCGACTTTCCAGCCAGGAATAGTCGGAATGAGCATAGCAAGATTTGTCTTTCCGCAAGCAGACGGGAACGCACCTGTAACATATTTTACTTCGCCCTTAGGATTTGTAAGTTTGAGGATAAGCATATGCTCCGCAAGCCAACCCTCTTCCTTTGCGATGAACGAAGCTATTCGGAGAGCAAAACACTTCTTACCGAGAAGGGCGTTTCCACCGTATCCCGAACCGTAAGACCAAATCAGATGCTCTTCAGGGAACTGAGAGATGAATTTCTGCTCAACGGGAGCGCATGCCCAAACTCCGTTGTCCTTTGCTCCGTTGTTGAGCGGTTTTCCAACAGAATGAAGACATGGAACGAAATTGTCGTCAATGTACTGCCATGTTTTTTCGCCAGTTCGGGTCATGATGTCCATGTTAAGGACAACGTATTCAGAATCAGTAAGTTCAACACCATATTTTGCTATAGGAGAACCGAGAGGTCCCATGCAGAACGGAAGAACATACATTGTGCGTCCGTGCATACAACCTTTGTAAAGTCCCTTCATCGTAGCCTTGAGTTCAGTGGGGTCAATCCAGTTGTTTGTAGGACCTGCGCCTTCCTGTGTCTTGGTAGCAATAAACGTTCTTTTCTCAACACGAGCAACATCCGACGGATCTGAACGGAAAAGGAAACTGTTCGGCTTTTTTGCCAATGGAGTTGCAAGACCTGCATCAACGCATTTCTGCATCAATCGGTCGTACTCGGCACTTGAACCATCGCAAACAACAACGTTGTCGGGTTCACACATCTTAACACATTCTTCTACCCAAGCCTTAACCTTGGCGTTTTTAATGTCATTAACTGTCATTCAAGACTCCTATATAGTCGGGCTAACCCGAAATTTACAATTATATAACGATGATAACACCTTTCGACGTGTTATTCAATGTAAATATCTTTAAGAATTCGCAAAAAAAAAAAACAAGCACTACTGGTTTTTGAAAACTCAACTTTTTTTTCTATATGTGAAACAAAAAAACTAAAAGCTGAAGGATGCCTTGAATGCGGCAGGGATTGTAGGGGCGGCAGGACGCAAATGCGGCATGCCGTTCCGGAGCGATAGCGTAGGAATGAGCGGATAGCGGAACCCCGAAAAGCCCGTTTTTTGCGAAAGCAAAAAGCCGCCCGAATCAAAATGAAAAAAATCTTAAAAAACTGAGATTTGGCTGGGGGCGTATGAAGTTGTAAAAACATATCATTGACTATATAATCGCTTTTTATGGGTGAGGAAAAGACAAAAAAATCATTGCTTGAGGCGGCTTCGGCGATGGCGAAAAAAAGTTCCGCAAAAATGCCGGCTTTGAAATCTGCGGGAAAAAAAATTGAAAACGCCGGTGAAAAATCGGTTTTGAAAAATTCGGCGGAAAGCGCAAAAACTGCAAAAAGCGTGAAAAAAAAAGAAAATCCTGCGACGGAAGCGAAAAATATTAAAGCCGAGAAAAAAACGGAAGAAAAGGAAAAATCTTCTGTGAACGTGAAATCGGCGGAAAAAAGTTTGGCGGGCGGCACAAAAAAAATCTCCAAAAAGGAAGGCGGTGAAAAAAACGCCGTATACGATGAGGATTCGATTCTTCATCTTGAAGGGCTTGAACATATCAGGCTAAGACCCGGAATGTACATAGGTTCGCTCGGCGACGGTTCGAACGAAAACGACGGAATCTACATTCTTTTGAAAGAAGGAATCGACAACGCCGTGGACGAATTTTCGCAAGGTTTTGGAGATAAGGTTGACATAGAGATAAAGGACGGCAGGGTAAAAATCCGGGACTACGGACGCGGAATTCCGCTTGGAAAGCTGGAAGATTGCGTTTCGAACGTAAACACAGGCGCAAAATACAACAATTCGGTTTTCAAGCAGGCCATCGGAATGAATGGAGTTGGAATAAAAGCCACGAACGCTCTTTCATCGTATTTTAGGGCGGCTTCAATAAGGGACGGGAAAATTGCCGTGGTCGAGTTCAAGCAGGGAGTCAAAATAAGCGGCTCTTCAGGACAGGCAAAGCCCGGCTCAAAAAACGGAACATATCTTGAGTTCGTTCCGGATGCGGAACTTTTCGGGAAATACGAGTTCAACATTGAGATGGTGGAAAAACGGCTTTGGAACTACGCATATTTGAATCCGGGGCTGAACATACATTTTAACGAAAAGTCATACAAAAGCGAAAACGGACTTTCTGATCTTCTTAAAAACGAACTCGGCGAAAAAGGAAAGACGCTATACGAGCCGTTTTCATACAAGGGCGGAAATCTTGAGTTCGTTATGACGCACACGGCAAGCCTTGACAAAATCGTCTATTCGTTTGTGAACGGACAAAGCACCGAAGACGGCGGAACTCACGTGAGCGCATTCATCGACGGAGTTTCAAAAGGTGTGAACGATTTTTTCAAAAAAAGTTTCGAGGAACGCGACATAACAAGCGGACTTTTTGTCGCACTCAAGATAGGAATAGACAATCCTATGTTCACAAGCCAGACGAAAAACAAACTCGGAAACGTGGAAATCCGATCCCCAATCATAAAGGAAGTTCAGGCGGCAATCGACGACTGGCTTAGGCACAAAGCGGAAATCGCTTCCGTCCTTGAAGAAAAAATAATCAGAAACCAAAAGGCAAGGAACGAAATAAATTCCGTTACCGAAAAAACTATAAGAGAGGCGGAAAAATCCGTTTCCCTTAAAATCAACAAACTGAAGGATTGCCGCTACCATCTTCAGGATGGGAAAAAGGGCGAAAATTCGATGATTTTCATCACGGAAGGAGACTCCGCAACGGGGTCTATGGTTGGCTGCAGGAACGTTGAAACGCAAGCGATTTTCAGCCTTAGGGGAAAGCCGGAGAACATGTACGGACGGAAAAAAACAGCCCTTTTTGAAAACGAGGAACTGAAAAATCTTACGCTCAGTCTTGGAATCCAAAAGGAAATAGAAGGACTTCGCTACGAAAAAATAATAATCGCAACGGATGCGGATAACGACGGCTTCCACATAAGAAATCTTGTGATGACCTATCTTCTGCTTTATTTTGAGGAACTGATTCTTACCGGACACGTATACATTTTGGAAACTCCGCTTTTCAGGGTTCGGAACAAGAGCAAAACCGTCTACTGCTACAGCGAACTTAGTCGCGACAAGGCGTTAAAAGAACTTGGGAAAGGAGCTGAAATCACAAGGTTCAAAGGACTTGGAGAGATAAGTCCGCACGAGTTCGAGCAGTTCATTCGCCCCAGAAAAGAAGGCGAAAGCGAGGATGTTGGAATCCACCTTACGCCCGTATCAATTCAGACTCTACAGAACGTCCCAAAGGTGCTGGAATTCTATATGGGAAAAAACACGCCGGAGCGGCGAGATTTTATCGTTCACCATTTGGCGGAAGAGATAGACGCATGATTTTTCTAAAATCGTAAAAATCGTTCAAAAAAAACTTAAAAAATATTTTTCCGCACAAAAATTGTCATGCGGCGGAAGAAACAAGAGTTTTTTCCCTGAACGACCTTTTCATAAGGACGGGGACTGTCATGGAACTTACGATTATCAAAAGAATCACCGCAGGAAAATAAGATGAATCCACAAGCCCGACGGCAAGACCTTTCTGCGCCACAATCAGAGCGACCTCGCCCCTCACCATCATTCCAAATCCGATCTGGGCGCATTCTTTCCAGTTGTAGCCCATAAGTCGCGAAACTCCGCCGCAACCTATAATCTTTGAAAGGCAACCGACCGCTACGAATGCAAGCGAAAACACAAGAAGATGCAGATTCATTCCCGAAAGGTTCGTCTTTAGACCTATGCTTGCAAAAAACAGCGGACTGAAAATCATGTATGAGTTTATGTCAATCTTCTGTTCCATATAGTGAGCGTCGTTCAGGTTGCAGAAAATTACACCGGCGACGTAAGCTCCTGTTATGTCCGCGATTCCAAAGAATTTTTCCGCAGCATAGGCAAAAATAAAAGCTACACCAAGTCCGTAAATCGGAATTCGCCTTGAATGCGGATGCCGCCTGTCGTACCATTTGAAAAATTTGAATATCACAAAACCGAACACAACGGCGCACACAAAGAAAAGAAGCGTTTTAAGAAGCACGGAAAGATAATCGCCCGTCCCTGCGCTTACGCCCAGCACCACGGTAAGAACGATTATTCCTAACACATCGTCGATTATCGCCGCGCTTATGATTGTCTGCCCGATGTCGGACTTTATTTTTCCCAGTTCTTTTAAGGTGGCGACTGAAATACTTACGGAAGTCGCAGTCATTATCGCACCGATGAACATCGAGCGGTAAAATTCTTTTGTTCCCCAGCCGTTCCAGCCCCAAAAACAAAGAGCCATCACCGTTCCCATAAGAAGCGGAACAAACACTCCGACAGCCGCAATCACTGTGGATTTTACGCCTGATTTTACAAGGGATTTAAGGTTCGTCCCAAGTCCCGCGGAAAACATTATCATCACAACACCGATTTCAGCCATCGAGGAAATGAAACTGTTCGCCTGTTTGTAGACCACGTTGGCATCAAATGCGCCGTAATTTTTGAAAAACGGAATGAAATGCAGAAGAAGTCCCGCAATTATCTGACCGGCGACCTGCGGAAATCCGACTTTCTGAAGAAGAGTGCCAAGATATTTTGCAATAATAAGTATGATTCCGACCGAAAGGATAATCTGAAGCGCTATCTCCGCGCTGGGTAAAGCATTGTCTGGCATTTGTAATGGACCGTCCAATTAAGATAAATTTCGACTATTATATTTAAAACGACAAATTGTAACAATACGCCAGAGATTTTCAGTTTTCCGTTTCTTCAGGCTGTCCGTATTCGCAAAAAACTCCGGCGACCCTGCAATGTTCAAGAAGTTCAAGATTTTTTCCATGCTGCTTGTATAGCCGAATCTCTCCGTCGCCCGTTCCGCCCGCAAGAATTTTTAACGTCTTCCTTTCGCCGTCCGGAAGTTCCCAGTTTCTAAGATAAAGCTGGCGAACAAGGCAGAACACGTCTATATCCAAAATCAGCGACCTGCTGTTTATGCTCACCGACCAATGAAGTTTTTCTCCGTCTTCAGTTTCCGGCATCTGGGTGCAATTCCACGTTGAAGAATACGCCCCCTTCCGTGAATTCGCCGTAAAAGAATAAGATTTTCCCTCAAGGTTCACAACAAGCGAAATCCTTCCGTCGTACACCCCCTGAAGGGCAAAACTCGAATTCTGATATGATTTTCCGCTTACAAGACTTGCTATGTTCGATGAAGAAAGATGAAACCATTCAGATGGATATGAACTTCCCCAATTTCTATCGACATAGCCGTATGATTTTCTGGGGATTACGTTGTATTCCTTTCCGTCAAGCGTAATTTCCCCTGAAAAAACAGCCTTCGCTCCCGGAATCTGCCAGCTAAGTTCCTTTGTTTTGTAACCGTTTTCAAACGACAGCAAAAAATCGTATCGAAGATTCCAGCTCATGCTCCCGGAATCGCAAAGGTATTCTGGATGCTCAGAAACTTCCGAAGGAGAACATTTTACGCTTCCTTCAAGCGAATTCTCATCAAAACGGCAATCCTTAATCTGAATGTCAAACGAACGCCCCGTATGCACCACGTCATTTACCGGAAAATACCTGCATAACTGCTTTGCGCCGTCTCCCAGCGTTCCCGCCCGGACAACAGTATACGACGGAACTACAAGCGTCTCGCTCTTTATTCTTTGTGCTGAATCCGTGCCGGCAAGCACATGCTGAAGATCTTCTGCAGAAATTTTTACACGCGGCTTAAAACCCAAAAGAACATCGGACGGGCTTAACCAAGGATTCAGCATGGCAAACTCAATGAAAAACGTACGCTCGTTGCCTGTCATCTTTTCGAAGGCTGAAAAAACAAACCGCCACAGATTGACACCGTTCTTTTTCAAAGCGCCGCCCAGCTGATATTTCATTGCTGCAAACGCTTTTTGGGTCGCACTCATATTATAAAAAATCCCCTTCTTTATATATAACTATAAATTCGGCGTAAAACTGAAGATTCTTAAGAGTTTCGGTCAGTGAAAAGTTTGTCGATTTTTTTATTTACATCCTTGGCTTCTTCGTGAAAATTTTCGTCAAGAAATTCAAAACAGTCCACAGCCGCACGCTGGGCATGCTCATACCAAATTGAATAAAGCTCCGACTTTATGTCATCGCCGGGATAGGGGGCACCCTGAACGTCCGAAACCAGTTGTCTCAACATATCCACGCACTGCTTAGTTTTCTTATCCATTACATTCTTCCTTTAAAATGACTTTATATTTTCTCCAATTTTAGATGATTATAAGCGTAATTTTATAATATTACCAGCATTTTCTGTCCTTTTGCGAAGTTCCGCCGCCGAGCAGACAACAACGGTTCTCATTCCAAAGGAATTTTCATGGATTCTGGAAGCACATTCTTTCATCATATCCGGAGTAAGAGCCTTGATCTCTTTAAGTTTTTGAAAACGGTCTTCATCGCTTATGCAATAAAGCATCCTTGTAAGGTCTACCCTTCCTTTTGCGAAAGGAGAAAGCGGCTGAATCTCATCTCCGTATGTTCCCGTTATAGACCTTTTGCATTCTTCTTCGGAAATCAGAGCCTCGGAAGCATCTTTTATGCAGGCTTTGTAAGTCTGAATTGACTTGAACGGGCTAGGGTCTCTGAAAGTCTGAAACAGAAAATGCCCCGAAAGATTTGCGCTTGCAGCATATGCTCCGTATGCGCCGCCCGTGGTTCTTATGCGTTCCCAAAGCAGATTTCCCGAAAGCCAGTGCGACAAAAGAAGTTCGGCGACACTTTCCTTAGTTCCGAAAAATGCGCTGTCAATCGCCGTGGAAACAAAACCAACCTGGCTTGAAACCTGAAATATCTCATAAGGCGAAAGCTCTTTTTTTCCGGGGACAATCAGTTCTCGCATGAACGCATCATTGTCAAAGCCAGTAAATTCTACCAAAGGACGAAGCCCTGCATTTTTGGAAAACAGCGGAAGCATGGATTCGATTTTTTCCGCCGTATCTTCGTCCGCAGTCAGGCTCAAAATCGAGCCTGATGAAGACAGAATATTTTTGATTCTTGAAAATTCTTTTGAAAGAAAACCGATTTTTCGCTTGGAAAGTTTTTTTACGAAAAAATATTGAGAAAAACCTTTTATGATTTCATCGACCGCCCCCGAATGAGTCTTTGCGCATTGCACGCGCGTTGAGGCGTATCTGTTTCCGTGCGGAACAACCGAAGATTTCACCGCACTTTTTATTTCGCCCAAAAGATTTTTCATCCTTTTTTTATCTGTAAATTCATAGCCAGAAATACATTCGGCAAAAAGTTCAAGCCCTTCCTTCGCCTTTTCGCAAAGCAGACGCACGGAAAAGAAAATCCAATCCCTTCCACAAAAATTGTATTTTCTGTACCGATTAAAAATCGCCTTTGAATTTTCTGTCGCAGGCATTTCCTGAGAAAGGATTCTTGTTCCGATTCCGCCGGTTCTGCACCCTGCCTCAAGCGCACATTCAGCCCAGTTTTTTCCGTTCCAGCCGCAATTTGTGGAAAAATACGAAAAAATCGAAAGGAATTTATAATCTTTGGGCTTGAGGGCATCGACCGGAAAGCCGACTTCAAGATAGGCAAGCCCGTTTGTGTTCTGGATGTTTTTGAAAAACGGGATTTCTTGATTCCCGTTTTTGATGAACGAAAGTTCCGTTCCGCATTTTGGCGAGGCTGTATCAAGTTCGTTTATGTCAAGGTCTGGAATGCAGCGAACATCGTCTTCGTTTTCGTGGTACTGCTGGTATGCGTGAAGCGCATCGAGTTCTTTTTTGAGGGTATCTCTTTCGATTTTGGCGGAAAGAAAAGCCGTCATTTCCTTTTCCGATTTTTCCCGTTCTTTGAAATATGAAGAAGAAGGCTCTACAGAAAGAAAGACGCATTGCCTGTTATTCAAAATGTATTTTTCAATAAGTTTCTGCACATAAGAAGAATCTTCTTCCGCGCGCAACCTGATTTTTTCGAATGTGCTTCTATATAGAAGACCTCGATATGGCTCTTCTCCGTAATTCCAAGCGTTCAAGGTTCTGTCCAGCAACGTCAGGGAAAAAGGTCCGCCGTGCCTTTCTGTCTCCCTGTTGGAAACTTCAGCAGACATCACAGCCGCCTCAAGGTCTTTTTTTCCGATTCCATTTTCGCATATTTTTTTCAGGGCATCCATTATGACATCGAATACTTTTTCTTCGTTCTTATGTTTTACTCCGCTAAGTCCGAAAGAGATTGTAAAATTTTTTGTCTCGTTAGAAATTCCTGAAATCGGGGCAAGTTCGTCTCCAAGGTTTGAATCCACCAAAGCCTTGGTCAAAGGCGAGCCGTCGTTTCCGACAAGGATTTCTGCAAGAAATGCGCATTCCATATAAGATTCAAGATCTACCGTATCTCCGCAATTCCAAGTCGCCACAGAAAGTGAACCCGTAGCACCGCTGGAAGGCGCGGTCTTTTTTATTCGGCAAGGTCCGTCGATTTTTTCTGAAACTTCCATGCGGGAAAATTCTTCCGGAACATGGGGATATGAAGAATAATCGCTTGCCTTTGGATATTTTTTTTCAAGGCGGAAAATAAGTTTTTCTCCAAGGAAGTCCAGTTGCTCTTCGGTCGGAATGTTTCCGCAAAGAAAAAGAAGACATTTTTCGGGCGAATAATATTTTTGATGGAACTCCTTGAACGCCTCGTACGTAAACGTCGGAATCTCAATAGGGTCTCCGCCCGAATCAAAGGCATAATTCGAGCCGGGAAAAAGGCTTCTAATCTGGATTTCAGCGGCTACAGAATCGAATGAAGAATAGTTTCCCTTCATCTCGTTGTAGACTACCCCCTGAATCGAAAAATCGCCGTTCTCGTCCATCTCCAGCCTGTGCGCTTCCTGCAGAAACGCCTCTTTTTTTAGCAGAGGAAAAAACACAGCGTCCGCATATACGTCAAGCAGATTGAAATAGTCGCTTTTCACCATAGAAGAGGCAGGATAGACTGTCTTATCCGAATATGTCATTGCGTTCAAAAATGTGTTCACGCTCTGGTTCATCATGTTTGTAAACGGCTCTTTAAGCGGAAATTTTTCAGATCCGCAGAACACGGAATGTTCCATGATGTGGGCGGCACCCGTAGAATCCTTGACGGGAGTTCTGAAGGCAAAGGCAAAAAGATTTTCCGGGTCGTCGTTCACAAGATGAAAAACCTCAAGACCCGTAGTCCTGTGTCTTAGATATATTCCTGTTGCCTTGCAGTCAGGCACATAGTTTTCAGAAATAAGGTCGAAACCTTTGTAATTTTTTGGAAAATCGATTTTCATAAATCCAATGATAGCACAACGGCGACAAAAATATAAGCAAAGACAGATTTTCAGGAGAATACGGTAAATTGATTTTACACATCAAATACCTTATAATTTTTCCATGAGTTACGGAGACAAAAAATCCACTTTCGACGAGCTGGTCGCTGGCATCAGTGCGGACGAAAGACAACAGTTATTAAAAAATCTGAACCATAACAATGAGCAGGAAATTCGTCTCCTTCACTCCGCGATGAACGAGGAAGGCGGATTACTTGATACAAAATACAATAACGAGCCGATGCTTTACAAACTCATACTGTGGATTCGTTCGGTTCTTACAAAACAAAGCAAAAAAGCCATATACAACGACGACCTGATAAATATCCTCAAAAACAAGATAAACAGAAACCACCCCGGAACGCTTGATGTACACAACGATTTGTTGCAGTCGCTTTTCTACGAAAAACTCAAGGAAATAAAATCGTGCGCCGATTTTTTTAAGCCGTATATTTCCACCGCAAACGAAAATCCCGGAAAATTCTATGTTTTTTTAAGCACTTTTGTCGCACCCGGAATTTCTGAAAAAATAGCCGCCGACGCAGATCCGTACACCATTCCGTTCGACAAGGAAGCCACGAACGAACTGAAATCTTCTTTGCTCAAACGAATGGAAAACGACTTGAAGACAATCGACCGCACTTCAAAGGAAAAACTTTATTCCGCCGTAAGAAGCCTTACATGGCTGAAGCAGTTTTCAGAACTTCCTTTCATACATTTTACGTCTCAGTTCACAGCCATAGTTTCCTCGAACTACACCTGTCCGTTCATGAACGCCCAAATCGACTATCCTGCGTTCGCACGGGTTTTGCAGGACACAACGCCCATTCCAAAAGAAGCGCTTGAATCCTTGTTCCTTTTTACGCAACGGGAAAGCCTAAAGCACAACTCAACCAACGAAGACGTGCAGAATGTCTTGAAAGATTTCATGACCAAAGCGATTTCAAGTTTTTCATCGATACAAATGTTCGTGGCGACAATTCCCATCTCATCGCTTGGAAAAGTCATATTCTCAGACTACGAATGGCAGCCCGGAAATTCCGGCGGCGGAGAAGATTGGTTTATGAAATTCAAGGACGAATGGAAAAATCTGTTCGGCTCAAGATGGGGCAGCTGGCTAAGAGACAAAAAGAAAAAACAGCTTTCCAAAATCCTTGAAGAAAAGTTCAACCTAAAATCGTTCCCCGAACTCAGGGAAAAACCGTGGAAAAGTCTTTGGGGCGGGCTTCAGTTCAAGTGCGAAATGACGGCAGGGCTTTTGGGCTGGTTTACAGAAACAAAGGCGGAATCCGTAATGGACTGCCTTAACACCGTAATCCTCGAAGGAATATTCATAAAAAAAGAAAACAGGACTTCGCTTGCGGAAGCCATAAACGACATGGTCGACATCATACAGCAGGTGATGATTTTCCTTGATTCCATCGAAATCGACGGCTCAGTGGGAAGCGTTTTCAAAAAATACGAGACGGAACACACGCACACCATAAAAGCGCAGCAGCTTGTAACATCGATGCTCATAAACGCAGAGACAAAAATCCGGACGTGCGGAAAGATTTTCTGCGACGCCGCAAAAGAAATCGAAAAAATCTTCCACGGCATTTTGGACGAAACCCGCACGGACAAAGAATACGCATCTCTTCAAAACCTGATGACCATAAGAAACAGCGAAAACAAGGCGTTCAGAAAATCCATGGCAGAAACGCTTGAAACGCTTACCGTAATGCACGAAGTCCTTGTAGAAATCGAACCGCTTGATTTACCGAACGAACAGAAATGACGCGCCTTAAACTTGAAGAAAAATCGTCGGATTTTATCACGCTCCCGTTCTATAAAAACGGAGTTCCGCTCCTTGAAAACGCCCCCTTATGGGGAATGACGCTGCTTAGCGCAGGCTCAATGCGGTTCAGATGGGCTGAAGAAAATCCAAAAAGAAAAAAGACCCTTGCAAAAATCGGGAGGGAATCCTCTCGTGTCCATCCTCCCAAAATATGCGAGGTTCAGCTTGACCACACAAAAACAGTCGTTTGCGCCGATTTTTCAGGCGACACGGACCATATGATTGCCGACGGAATCGTAACAAAAGAAAAATGCCTTATGCCGACGGTAACGGTAGCCGACTGCCTTGCAATTTATTTTTTCGACTCCGTAACCGAAGCGTTCGCAATCGTCCATTCAGGCTGGAAAGGAACCGGAATCGCAATCAACGCAATAAAAAAAATGGAAGAAAATTTTGGCTCAAAACCCAAGGACATATCGGTCGCCATAAGCGCACACATTCGCTCGTGCTGTTACACGGTCGAAAAAGAACGCGCCGCTTTTTTCAAGAACAATTTCGGAAACGATTGCGTCCACGAACTTCCGGAAACTTCAGAAGCCTACAAAAATCATAAAAAAAGGTGGAACAATTCCGGCGGAAAACTCTACGCATTGAGCCTTGAAAAAGCGAACTTAAATCTCTTGATACAAAGCGGAATATCGGACGAAAACATCGTTATCCTTGACGAATGCACCTCATGCAATACGAAATTTGGCTCGAACAGACGGGAAACTTTGCTCGGGGAAAATTTCACTGTGCAAGCGGCGTTCGTAAGGTGGTAGGCTAGATATAATCTTTGTCGTTCCGCCCTTTTATCACAAGATGCCCTGCGTCGAACGAAGACCTCAGCGATGTCAAAAAACGTGCGGTAGCCTTGTCGCATTCAATGCGCGATATGGGTTTATTCACGCTTTCCTCGTCAAGGATTTTTGTTTTTCGCCCCAACGAAACGCAGCCCAAAATCTTTTTGCGATACTCAGGATTTTTTCCGGCAATCAAAAAAACAATGTCCATGTCGGAAAGCGACTTTAGATAATCCTGAATGAACCTGTCGTCGGCGTTCAAAACATCGTCCATCGTAAAAAGCCGTTCTTTCAAGTCAAGGGCAAGTTCGGGGTCGTCCGCCGAAAGCGAATCTATTATGGAACGTTCCGAACCCGGAGCCATGTTTTTCAGAATCTGAGCCAAGGCGTTTCTTCCGTCAAGACGGGAACTTTTTTCCGTAAGGATTGCGTTTGATTTTTCACGCATGGCGTTACTCACTCGATGCAAAAAATCCGGGTTCACTGAACCAAGGTTTGCAAGATGACGGACGACATCTTTTTTTGCCTCGCTTTTCATTCCGTTTATCACTGCGGCAGCCTTTTTGGGCTCTACATACGAAAGCACCAAAGCCTGAATGCCTGCGCTTTCGTCGTCAAGAAGAAGACCTATTTTTTCCGCATCGCATGATTTTAGATATTCAAAAGGTTCGGAAGCAGGAGCGGCGGTTGCCTTCAAAACCATCTCTTCGGCTTTTTCAGGTCCGTACGCCTTTGAAAGAATCGTGAACGCAGTCTGCTTTCCGCCGTTTTCAAAAGTGCGGTTTGCAAGACCTTCAAATTCGGCAAGAATAACTTCTCTTTCGTCCGCACCAACGCTACGAATCGTCGCAAGTTCAGGCACAATCTTTTCAACCTGTTCCTCGCTAAGATGCCGCAATATTTCGGACGAACGCTCCGTTCCGATTATCAAAAGAAATTTTGCGACCCGCCTGTATACGGATTCCCCGGATTTTTTTTCTTCTCCGGGAACTTTATAAAGAATGTTTCCGGCGTTTTCGTTTTGCTTCAAAGATTGAAAAACTCCATCCGCTTTGGTCTCAGCCTTTTTTTCGGCATATGAACTAGATTTTCCGTATGCCATAGCCCGCTTGTCGTTCAGATTCATGAAAAAATCATAGCACAAATGCCGGGATTTTTCATCGTGCTTTTCCGATTGAGCAATTTCACAAAAGAGATTTATAATTGTCCGCATGGCGTTCATCAAACTTCCAAACGAAAAATTAGATATTTCAGAGGCAAAATATTTTCTCCTACTTATCGGAAAAGAGATTCTCCTTCACAAAGATTTTTCCCTTCCCACCCAAAAAGAATTTTCCCAGACGCTAAAAATCGTGGATGCAAAAAACGCATTCTACGAAGACCAGTTTCGTTACGCTGCGCTCATGCTTGAAGAAAGCGACATTCCGCTCCTCCCGTTCCAGTCGGTTTCCGTTCCGATCAGAGCCACGTTCGTTTCAAAAACGCAAGAAGAAATCTTCATTTTTTCAAGGGCAAGGACAATCCTAAAATGGCGCTCTTCCATGAAATTCTGCCAAGAATGCGGAAAACGGCTTTCAGACAGCGACACACTTTCCGCCATGGAATGCCGTTCATGCAAAACGATATATTTTCCACGCACAGATCCATGCGTAATCGTCCTTGTAAAAAACGGAGAAAAAATGCTCCTTGTCCGCCACGCAAAACGAAATCCCGAAGATTTTCTATGCGTTTCAGGATTCATCGAAGCAGGAGAAACACCCGAAGAGGCGGCGGTCCGTGAAGTCCTTGAAGAAACAGGCATAACCGTAAAAAATCCCGTCTACAAAGGAAGCCAAAGTTGGCCGTTCCCAAACCAACTGATGATGGCATTCACCGCAGAATACGAGTCGGGAAAAATTTCCGTCCAGCAAGAAGAAATTCTCGAGGCAAAATGGTTTTCAAAAGACAAAATCCCAAACAGTTTAAAACCCGGCTCTGTGGCATGGCGCCTGATAAACGACAAATTTCAGGCGGAAAACCATAAAACACGGTAATTTACAAAACGTTATTCCATTTGACAATAGTATTTTATTATTCTATTATAGCGACTGAACTATTCTATAATTTTGCAAAGGAGATGAGAGAATGAAGAACATAGTTTTGTTCATCGCTCTTCCGGTTGCGGGAATCGTTCTTGGATGGATTATTCGCTGGCTGTATGCCAGATTTCAACTATCTGCATCAGAACAAAAAGCAGAACGTGTAAAACAGGAAGCTATAAGAGAAGCTGAAGCTCAGAAAAAAGAAATTTTGCTAAACGGCAAAGACGAACTCATTCGCGAACGAAACCAGCAGGAGCGGGAGAACAGGGAAAGACGCGCCGAAGTGCAGCGTTATGAAGCTAGGGTAAACAAGAAGGAAGAACTTGTAGACCAAAAAGCCGCCGAATGTGAGAAAAAGGAACGGGAATTCAACGAAAGAGCTGCAATCATGAAAAAGAAAGAAGCGGCTCTTGCAGTTCAGGAAGAAGAATACCGTAAAGAACTGGAACGCATATCAGGTCTTTCAAAGCAAGAGGCAAAGGATCTTATAATCAAGAACCTTGAAAACGATGCCAAGCATGACGCCCAAGCACTTCTGAACAAGATTGAACAGGATGCCCAGCTTGCCGCCGAAAAAAAAGCAAGGGACATTTTGGTAACGACGATTCAGCGTCTTGCTCCCGAAACCACAAGCGACATCACTGTGACGACCGTTTCACTTCCAAGCGACGAGATGAAAGGAAGAATCATCGGACGAGAAGGACGGAACATTAGGGCGCTTGAAACACTTACCGGCGTAGACATAATCATAGACGATACGCCGGAAGCTGTCGTCATATCGTGCTTTGATCCTGTCAGAAAAGAAATCGCTAAAGAATCGCTTGAGCGTCTTATTTCCGACGGACGAATCCATCCTGCGAGAATCGAAGAAATCGTGCAGAAAGTTACACGAGAAGTCCAAAACAAGATTTATGAGGAAGGAGAAAAGGCTCTCTTCGACGTGGGAATACACAATATGCCGACGGACGGAATAAGGGCGTTAGGTCGCCTGTATTTCAGGACAAGTTACGGACAGAACGTGCTTTATCATTCAAAGGAAGTTGCAATGGTGGCTTCCATGATAGCGGCGGAAGTCGGCGCAGACAGAGAACTTGCAAAAAGGTCCGCTCTCCTTCACGATATCGGAAAGGGTGCGGAAAACGACAGCGACCAAAACCATGCTGAAGTAGGTGCTGAAATCGCAAGGAAGATGGGGGAAGATTCCAAGGTTGTAAATGCCATCGCCGCCCACCACAACGACGTAGAGCCTACAACACTTGAAGCGGTAATTGTGCAGATTGCGGATGCCATCTCCGCTGCTCGTCCGGGTGCAAGACGCGAAACGGTTGACAACTATGTAAAACGTCTTGAAAATCTTGAGGCAATCGCCGAAAATTTCAACGGGGTTGAAAAGGCGTATGCAATCCAAGCCGGTCGAGAACTCCGCATACTTGTCAACAACGAAAAGATTGCGGACGGTGAAGTCAAACAGCTTGCACAAAACATAGCAAAACAGATAGAAAACGATCTAAAATACCCCGGTCGTATACGGCTTACTATGATAAGGGAAACAAGAATCGTAGAATACGCCCGCTAGATTCGAGCGTAACCTCGAAAAAAGGCTGTCCTGCAAGTAGGGGAATTGAAAACCGAAATGTCGCTTATAAAAAGCGTCTTTTGATTTTTCAAAACCCGGACATAAATGCAGGGCAGCCTTTTTTATACGCAGGAAAACTTTTTATCAGTCGTGAATGTACAAAAGTCCGCCCAAAATTGCGCAATGAATCGAAAGGGTATAAAGCCAGTTCAGGAAGTTGGGTTTCAGTAAGTTTCCTCCCAAAAAATCCATCAGGACTATCGCTATCGCCCACACGATTATCACGATAATCTCAAGAATTCTTCCGAAAACTCCAAATCTATTTCCTATGAAAATTTCAACCACAAGAAATATACCCAAAAGAAGTTCGATTACCCCAAAGACAATCACTACAACTTTTTCCACATCGCCGTCAAAAATCTGACGCAAAGATTCGGCGGCGGCATCTCCGCCCCCCTGAAGAGTCCAGATACCCGTAACGGCGAGCATCAAGCCCAAAGCAGTCCGAAGGATAAAATGTCCTATCGAGACACTTGTTTTTCCAGCCATTTATAGCCTCCATAAAAAATTGCGCAAAATATTTCTGCGCTATAAAGTTTGCAACGCAAACATTTAATCACCATTTATTTGTAAACAATCCTGAAAGTTTGGAACACAAGTTTCATGTCGGGTGAAAAATCAAATCCGACGACCGCGCCCTCTTCCTCAAGAATTTCCCGTGTCCGGGTTCTCCACGCCTCAATATTTTCGTCCTCGCCTTCACGCTTTGCCATATCATAGTTCACATCACGGAACGGAATAACGCTTACACTCTCAAGCTCTATAACGGCAACCGGAGATTCGCTTCGGTCAAGGACAACATAAAGTTCCCCCTGAACAGGAAGCGGCTCGTTGTCAATAAAAAAAGAATCATAGCTTGAAAATATGGCAGTTTTTTTTCCCGAAAGGACAAGCAAAATCTTAGCGTCATTGGAAAAACCGTCAGAATCAAAACAAATGTCCCCCGCACAGGAACATTCCTTTGAAAATCCTGTTTCCTTTAGAAATTTTTCCCAAAAACTGTCCTGAACAAAAACTTTTTCGTCCATTCGCTTTCCTTCATCAAAAAAATCCATCTGCCATTTTTCCTTAAATGCAAAGTTCAATATTTAAACGGATTTTTCTTGAGTTTTGAAAAAACTCCGATGTCCGCGCCGAACGGAACTATCGAAGGAATTGAAAAATCAGGGCTCATTACGATTTCAGAATCCAAAAAATGAATGAAAGCGGCGGCGTACATTTCCTTAGGGATTTTGGGATAAAGATAAGGCCCCTTTCGCTCAAAATAAGCAGAAAGAATTTTGTCATACACAAACCAGTCCGATTCTTTTCGAACCTGAATCGCTTTTATCAAATTGTAAATTGACCTTGAAACGGCAGCCTGCAAAGGAGCGTTGATTTTTATGCCCGCATCGATTTTTTGAAAATCATCGGAACATTCTTTTTTTAAAGCAAGGATAAATATGTCTTTTGTCCAAGGCATTGGCGGTTCTAATATTACGCAAGGAAGAGCCGACCAGTCTGTCGAAGAGTCTTCCCACGGTTTAAAAAACTTAGTTTCGCCCGAAAATGCAAGCGATTCCTTAAGCGCTTTTTCCTTTGAGTTGTAGAAAAACACGTGCCGTTCGGAATTCAAAAGTTTTGAGACTGCGATTCGGATTCTTGAATCGTATTCGGTCGCGAATGTTCCCGTGATTCCTCGGTTCAAAACGTTTTTGAACACGGTAAAGCACGAAGAACCGCCCCATCCAAGAATCGCCCGTCCGCCTTCCTGACACATATCCGTAAGACGGACACCTTTTTTGGTATACAGAAAACATCCTCTTGCGCGCTGAATTGTTCCGTAGCGTTTGAAAATCTCTTCGGAGAAAAAATCCAATTCTCTCATAAACAAAGTATAGCGAATAAAAAAAACTAATTCTATCTATGCGGATATTTTATCTCCGCCTACATTTTCGAAAGTTTTTCGACTATCATTTTTGTGGCCTGAGCCGGATTTGCCTTTCCGTGGGATTCTTTCATTACCTGTCCCATGAGCCAGCCTGCGACGTTCGTCTTACCTTTCTTGAAATCCTCGATTGCTTTAGGATTTCCCGAAATGACCTTATCCACTATTTCCTGAATCGCATCCGAATCGCTTACAACTTCCATTCCCTTTTCCCGTATGATTTCAGACGGAAGTTTTTCAGTTGAAAGCATTTCCGAAAAAACTTCTTTTCCCTGCTTTGAGGTTATTCTGTTATCCTCAAGGGCATCGGCAAGTTCAGCGATATGATTCGGCGTTATGTTCACGTCGTTTATTGTCTTTCGGCTTTCGTTCAGAACCGCAAGAAGTTCCGCAATTATCAAGTTTGCAACACGCTTTGGACTTTTTGATTTTTCAGCGGCAGACTCAAACCAAAGAGAAAGTTCGCGCGTTCCGGTAAGAACCTCGGAATCAAACTGCGTAAGACCGAATTCTTCCTGAAAACGCATTCGTTTTTCTTCGGGAAGTTCGCCGACAAGTTCCGCCGCTTTTTCTACAAGGGCTTCGCTTACGTAGAAAGGCTTTATGTCCGGCTCTGTTGTAAACCTGTAATCCACAAAAGAATTTTTTGTTCGCATTATCTGGGTAACGCCGTTCTCCTCGTCCCAGTTCATCGTATTCTTGAATCCCGGATTGAAGACCTGCCTGTCCTCCATAAATTCCTTGAGCTGCCTTTGGGCTTCATACGAACACGCTTCCCGGATGGCTCTGAACGAGTTCAAGTTTTTTATCTCGGAAATCGGAGTGTGATAAAGTTTTCCGTCTTCCCAAACGTTAAGGTTTATGTTCGCGTCGCACCTCATGTTTCCTTCTTCAAGGTTTCCTTTTGTGACTTTCACATAACGAAGGATTTCTTGAACAGTCTGCATGAACAAAGCCGCCTCATCCGGACTTGTGATGTCCGGCTTTGTAACGATTTCGATAAGCGGAGTTCCGGAACGGTTATAGTCAATGTACGAATGATTTCCCTTTAGATGAAGAGATTTTCCTACGTCTTCTTCAAGATGAATTCTTTCGATTCGAACCCGGCGATATTTTCCGTCGATAACGCAAGGTTCTCCCAAGAAATTATTCGGTCTGAATTTTTCTTCGCCGGGTCTTTCATTCTTCGGATAACGAATCAGCGGAAGGTCGACAAATCCGTCCGTGCAAAGCGGAAGGTCATACTGTGTAATCTGGTAGCCTTTAGCAAGGTCGGGGTAGAAATAATGCTTCCGGTCGAATTTCGTGAATCTTGCGATGTCGCAATTCAGTGAAAGTCCAGCGACCGTTCCCAGTTCCACATAACCTTTTGAGATTCTCGGCATCGCACCCGGAAGCCCAAGGCATACGGGACACACTCTGGTATCCGGCATACCGCCATAGCGGTTCTCGCAGGCGCAGAACGCCTTTGTCTTTGTAAGAAGCTGGGTGTGGATTTCGCAACCAATGACTATTTCCCATTTATCTATTGCCATTTTCCATGAACTCCATTCAAAAGTATTATTTCATTGCGCCGGAAATACGCCAATGCGGAATGTCTTTTGATTCCGCCAAAAATTCTTCTTTCCGTCATTTTATGGGACTTCCGCAACCGGGATGGTCGTTTTCCCAAGCCTGGGCAATCTCAAGCAATTTCGCCTCGCTGAACATAGGGCCTGCAAACTGCATTCCGATAGGCATGCCGTCCGTTCCTTCCGCCCGTCCCGAAGGAACGCTGATTGAAGGAATGCGTGCAAGGTTTACAAAAACCGTGTACATATCGCTAAGGTACATTTCAAGCGGATCATCAACTTTTTGCCCAAGTTTGAACGCCGGTGTCGGGCAGGTTGGACAAAGAACGATATCGTATGAATCAAAAAGGGCTGCCATTTCTCGCTGAATTCTTGCACGCACGGTCATTCCTTTTTTATACGTGTCGCCGGAAAACTGTTCGGAAAGCACATAATTTCCTATAACGATGCGGCGTTTTACCTCAGGTCCAAAACCGCCTGACCTTGTGTCGACAAAAAGCTCGTCATAGCCAGTCCCTCTGTCAACCCTTGCGCCGTAACGGATTCCGTCAAAGCGGCTCAAATTCGACGCGGCTTCGGCAAGCGCGAGTACGTAATAACTTGCGACGGAGGCATCCATGACCGGCATATCGACGACTTCGATTTTCGCACCCCTGCTTTCAAACCATTTGCGCGTTTCGTCGAAGACTTTTCCGACGTCCGCATCAAGCCCCTTGTTTTCGAGGAATTGACGGATGAGCGCGATTTTCAAAGACGAAAACGGCGCATCTCCGCAGAGTTTGAGATTTAATAATTTTTCTTTTCCGGGCAAATCCGCGCTCGTATCGTCGTACATATCGGCGCCGCACATCGCGTAAAGCGCTTCGGCGATATCCGACGGCGTGTGCGCGAGGATGCCGACTTGATCGAGAGAGCTGCCGTACGCGACG
>ERZ772957.410-NODE-410-length-35321-cov-7.015312_pt1 | contig 35321 bp, 31 predicted proteins | sample MGYA00580682_ERZ772957 | MGnify/ENA primary metagenome ERZ772957 (study PRJEB29015, sample SAMEA2737921) | human oral metagenome | biome: human oral; feature: human-associated habitat; material: dental | place: China | collected 2025 ...
TGGACAAGCATCCAAGCGCTCGAACAGGGTGTGAATACGGCGATGATCACGTCTGCCTGCAACGCACGCGTCATGAGCAACCTCCTAGTAGAGCGCGAGAAGTTCGCCAAGCTCATTCCGTCACCGAAGCAGCCCCCATTGGCGGGGAACATTGTGGAGGATGTGCGCCGCAGTCTGTATACGGCGAAGATCGTGGCGTATGCCCAGGGCTTTGCCCTCTATCGTGCGGCGGGACGTGATTTCGGCTGGGATCTCGACCTTGGACGCATTGCTGCCATCTTCCGTGGCGGCTGCATCATCCAGGCAGAGTTCCTCGGGAAGATCACTGAGGCATACCGTTCACAGCCGAATCTTGAGAATCTGATGGAAGCAAAGTTCTTTCTGACGAAGATCAACGCAAACCTTGAGAGCCTGCGCCGCATCGTGGCGGCTGCTGCAGGCGCAGGCATTCCAGTGCCCGCCATGATGAATGCGCTTGCCTACATTGATGCGAGCCGCGCCGCGCACCTTGGCGCGAATCTCATCCAGGCGCAGCGCGACTACTTTGGGGCACACACCTTCCTCCGCACGGACAAGGAGGGCTCGTTCCATCACGAGTGGCAGGAGCACTACGGGAAATAAGGATACAGCGCTTTTGAGAGCTGGCGCACGAGGATATTACTTCGTACGCAGCTCTTTTTATATTCAAAAAAAGAAAATAAAACAACAAAATAAATTTAAATAAATGAAAAAGTATTTACAAATGACGCGATAGCATCTATAATAATATCAACAATTGTTATGAAACTTGCTATTCGGTCAAACGACGGCAAGGAAATGAAGTGTCTGTATCTATGAAAGGGGAGAAATCCTATGCCGCTCATTATTCTTGCAGTGGGCATCCTGCTGCTGTTCTTCCTCATCGTTCGCGTGAAGCTGAACAGTTTCATCTCGCTGCTCATCGTCGCAGGCCTTGTCGGCTACGCAGAGGGGCTGCCCGTCACGCAGATCATCCCCGTCATTCAGAAGGGACTCGGCGGGACGCTCGGCGGACTTGCCATTGTCGTCTCGTTCGGTGCGATTCTCGGCAAGCTGATGGCGGAGAGCGGCGGTGCACAGCGCATTGCCATGACGCTCATCAACATGTTCGGCAAGGAAAAGGTCAAGTGGGCGGTCTGCCTTACGGGCTTCATCGTGGGCATCGCGCTCTTCTATGAGATCGGCTTTGTCCTGCTCATCCCGCTCGTCTTCACGATTGCGGCATCGGCGCAGATCCGCCTCCTCGAGGTCGGTATCCCGATGGCTGCGGCGCTCTCGGTTACGCACGGCTTCCTGCCGCCGCATCCGGGCCCCACGGCGATCTCGGTCATCTACAATGCGGACATCGGTCTGACCCTCGTCTACGGTGCGCTGCTCGCGGCGCCGATCGCGGTCATCGCTGGCCCGATCTTCTACAACTTCGTCAAGGATCTCAACCCCGCGATTCCCGAGGGACTCTACAATCCGAAGGTGTTCACGGATGAGGAAATGCCGAGCTTCGGCATCAGCGTCTTCACCGCACTCGTTCCCGTCGTCCTGATGGCGGGCTCTGCGATTGCAAAGATGACGATGCCCGCAGACTCGCACGCACTCGCGATCATGGTCTTCCTCGGCTCGCCTGATATGGCGCTCACGATCTCCATCTTTATCGCGTTCTACACGTTCGGTATTTCACGCGGCAAGAGCATCCAGGAGATCATGAAGATCTCAGAGTCCGCGATTCTCGCGATCGCCATGATCCTCCTCATCGTGGGCGGCGGCGGCGCACTCAAGCAGATCCTCATCGACAGCGGCGTTGGCCGCTACATCGGCGACCTCCTCATGGGTTCTGACCTCTCGCCGCTCGTCCTCGCATGGTCGATTGCGGCGGTCATCCGCATCGCCTGCGGCAGCGCGACGGTTGCAGCGCTCACAGCAGGCGGTATTGCGGCTCCCGTGGTTGCGCTTACAGGCGTCAGCCCCGAGCTTATGGTGCTCGCAACGGGCGCGGGCAGTCTCATCATCTCGCCGCCGAACGACCCCGGCTTCTGGCTCTTCAAGGAGTTCTTCGGCCTCACGGTCAAGGAGACGGTGCGCACGTGGTGCACGATGGAGACGATCATCTCCGTGCTCGGCCTTGCGGGCGTTCTGATCCTCAATATGTTCATCGGCTGATAAGCGCACCAAAGGAGCGTGGCTGTCATGGGCTATCTTTTGGGCATTGATGCAGGCTCTACGAACTATAAGGTAATCGCGTGTGATGCGGCAGGGAGATTCCTCGCTTCCGCGCGGCGGCCGGCAAATACGAAATATCATGAAAACGGCTGGGCGGAGACTTCACCCGAGCTGATCTGGGAGGGCGTTGCTGCGTGTATTGCAGAGGTCGCGGCGCAGCTGCCCGGTGAGAGCTGTGACGGCATCGCCGTCGCGAGTTCGGGCGAGGATGTACTGCTTGACGGCGCGGCACAATCGGTGTATCCTGCAATTCGGTGGTTTGACACGCGTACAGAGGCGATTGCTTCGGCGTGGGAGCCGTTCGGGCGTGAGCGGATCTATCGGATCACGGGCATCAACCCGAACCCCGTCGCGAGCATCACCAAGATGCAGTGGATCAAGCGCTATGTGCCCGAGGCGTGGGCGCGGGCGCGCCTCTGGATTCCGATCGCGGGCTTCATCAGTCTGAAACTGACGGGCACGGCGCGTGCGCCGTGGACGAACGCCTGCCGCTCGATGGCGTTCGATCTGAATCGCCGCGACTGGTCGGAGGAGATCCTCGCGGAGGCGGGCATAGAGCGTTCCCTGCTCGCAGAGCCGATCCGCCCCGGAGAGCAGATCGGTGCTCTGACCGCAGCTGCTGCGGCGGCAACGGGGCTCAAGGAGGGCACGCCGGTCTTTGCGGGCGGCGTGGACTATGCCTGCGGCACCTTTGCAACGGGCATCATCCGTCCGGGACAGATGCTGGACTCCACGGGGACGAGCGAGCAGCTGCTTGCGATTCTCGACGCACCCGAGATCAGCAGCGCCAGCATGGAGAAGAATTTCACATCCGTCGCCTATGTGGTGAATGACGCTTACTACATCATGGGTATGATCGTGGCGTCGGGCGGTATCTTTGAATGGTTCAAAAACACATTTGCGTGTGAGTCCTTCGATCTGCTGGTCGATGAGGCGGCGCGTGAGCCGATCGGCGCACGCGGTTGTATGATGCTGCCGTATTTCTCGGGACGGCACACGATGGGCAGCGATCCTGCGGCGCGCGGCGCATTTGTGGGGCTCACGCGCGCAACGACGCGCGGCACCTTTGTCCGCGCGATTCTCGAGGGGCTCTGCTACGAGATGCACAGCATTGTGCAGGCGATGCAGGAGCTCTCGGGGCAGAGCGTCGAGTCGATCTACGCCATCGGCGGCGCAGCAAAGAGTGGGTTTTGGATGCAGATGAAGGCGGATGTCACAGGCATCCCCGTACGCAGCAAGGATGTTCCCGAGGCAGCGGCGCTTGGGGCGGCGATGCTCGCGGGACTTGGTGCGGGCGTCTATACAAGCCCCGAGGATGCTGCGGCGCGCGTGCAGTTTGCAGAGCGGCAGTATACGCCCGATGCAGCGCACCACGCACAGTATATGGAGCTGTATGAGACGTTGAACCGCGCGCTCTATCCCGCTCTGCGGGAGTTCAACGCTGCGGTCACGCGCGCACAGGGAACCAACGAAGGAAAATAGAAGCGGAGGAGATACGCGATGAAATATGAGGTAACGGTTACGGGCATTGGGGATTTCGTACTGCCCTTCATGCGGACGCGCGAGTCGGTCATCATCTTTGATAAGGATGTACCATACGAATACGAGAACATGGTTGTCGCGCATACGAAGGCGGAGGTGAAGGCGGACATCGTCGTTGGGGACACGCTTCACCTTGCAGACCGCAGCTATACGGTGACGGCGGTCGGCGATGAGGCGATGAAGACGCTGCGTGAACACGGACACTGCACGATCGTATTTACGGGCAAGGATGCGGTGGAGCAGCCGGGGCAGATCATGGTGAAGGGCGACGGTGTGCCGCGCTTCATGGTTGGCGATATCATTCGCTTTGAGTGAGGAGGACAGCGATGAAAGTTTTGGTCATTGGCGATCCGCTGCTCTCGTCGGAGCGTCTTGAAGCCGCCGTCAAAAAGATATTGGGCGATGCGGACGTTGCGCGTGTCGACTGGAAGCCCGCGAGCGATGAGGAGTTTTGGTTCCTGCGCAGTGAGGTCGAGAAGAAGGGGCCGTCGGCGGGCAGGCCGCTGCAGGAGATCTTCGACCACGTCGGCGATGTTGACATCATCATCACGCATCACACGCCGATCAACGCCGAGATCGTTGCCGCAGCGAAGAAGTGCCGCATCATCGGCGCGTGCCGTGCGGGCGTTGAGAACGTGGATGTGGCTGCGGCATCGAAGCAGGGCATTGCCGTGTTCCACACGATGGGGCGCAATGCACACGCGGTTTCGGACTACACGATCGGTCTCATGCTCGCAGAGATGCGCAACATTGGCCGCGCTCACGCAGAGCTGAAGCAGGGACATTGGAAGAAACAGTATTCGAATGCCGCCTTTGTCGGCGATATGCTCGAGAAGAAAATCGGTCTCGTCGGATTCGGCTACATAGGTCATCTCGTAGCGAAGAAGCTGAAAGGCTTCGACGTGGAGATCCTCGTCTACGATCCGTATGCAAAGGCGGAGGACGTGGAGGCGGCGGGCGCACGCCTTGTATCGCTCGAGGAGCTGTGTGCGGAGGCGGACTTCATCAGCATGCACGCGCGTCTCTCCGAGGCGACGCAGGGGCTTCTCGGCGAAAAGGAGTTCGCACGCATGAAGCCGACAGCATACGTCATCAACACGGCGCGTGCGGGGCTCATCGACGAGCAGGCGCTCATCTCCGCCCTGCATGACAAGCGGATTGGCGGTGCTGCGATTGACGTGTTCTGGACGGAGCCGCCGCCGGCGGATCACCCGTTCATGACGCTCGAGAATGTCACAATCACGCCGCATCTCGCGGGCTCGACGCGCGATGCATTCAACCGCACGCCCTATCTCCTGCTCGAGGAGGTCAAGAGCACAATCGGCGGCGGTGCGCCGCGCTGGGTGGTCAATGCGGACGCCGTTTCAACTGATTTTTCGGGACTCAAATAAGGGGAGGAGGAGCATATGAGAGCAGCAGTGTATCACGGCACGGCGGATGTGCGCGTGGAGGATGTCGTGAGACCGACCATCGGCGCGGGAGAAATCCTCGTCAAGGTCAAGGCGTGCGCCATCTGCGGCGGCGACCTCCGGACGTTCCGCCACGGGCATAAGGCGATTCATCCGCCCATCATCCTCGGGCACGAGATCGCGGGTGTGATCGATGAGGTCGGCGCAGGTATCGACCGCTATCATGTGGGCGACCGCGTCATCGTCGCGCCGGGCATTGGCTGCGGCGCGTGCTCCTACTGCCTCTCGGGGCGTCAGCACCTCTGCTACACGCGTGAGACCATCGCGCACGGCTACGACGGCGGCTTCGCCGAGTACGTGCGGATTCCTGCGAGCGCGGTACGCGCAGGCAATGTGAACTTCATCCCCGATGAGGTTGATTATCTCGCCGCCTCGCTCTCGGAGCCGCTCGCCTGTGTCATCAACGGGCAGGAGGCGATGGACATTCAGCTCGGCGATACCGTCGCCGTCATCGGCGCGGGGCCGATCGGCATCATGCACGCGGAGCTGGCGCGCGCGCGCGGCGCGGGGAAGATCTTCCTCCTGAACCGCAGCCGCAACCGTCTCGATGCGGCGCAGGATCTGAACTATGACGCCTACATCGAGACGGGCGAGGACGGCGGCGTGCAGGCGGTTCTGGATGCGACGGACGGTCTGGGCGCAAATGTCGTCATCGTCACGGCGGGCAGCGCCGCCGCACAACGCGCGGGCATCGCCATGACAGGCAAGATGGGCAAGGTCTGCCTCTTTGCAGGTCTGCCGAAGGATACGCCGGAGCTCTCGTTCGATGTGAACTTCGTCCACTATCGGCAGATCACGCTGTACGGCACATTCTCCTCCGCGCCGCGCCATAATGCGCTCGCCGTGGAGCTGATCCGCAGCGGGAAGATCAATGCCGACCGCATCCTCACCCACGCCGTTGCGTTGGAGGACATCGTGCACGGCTTCGACCTCGTAGAGCATCGGGCGGGCATGCGCGTTGCGGTCGTCCCCCATATGGAAGAGCTTGCCGCAGATATTGCACGTCATCCTGATCTTGTGATTTCAAAAGGCTAAACTTTAGGTGGGGCTGCTGCACGTTCCCGTTCGTGCGGCGGCCCCGTTTCTGTCTGTGTATGTGTATTTAGGAAGCACTGATAAAATCTGTACCAACTGGCTGCATTTTATCAGCGGAGCCTTTGAAAGGTGGAGCAGCGATGTCTATGGAGGAACTTTATGGAAGAGCACCGACGGGGCTGTACGATGTCCGCACGCGGAAAGCGGGGCCAAAGGGGCGACTGCCGCTGACGGATGAGATGCTGCGCACGGCGCCGAGCGGCAATATCTTCGGTATGACGATCAATGCGGGCATGGGGTGGAATCCCGATGACCTCGCGGGCGGCGATGTGCTTATCATCAGCACGCAGGGCGGCATCCGCCGCGACGACGGGACAACGGCAGCGGTTGGGCTGCACAACGGGCACTTCGAGCTCGGCGACCTCATGCGCGCCGCCGCAGATGAAATCAAGGGAGCAGGGCTTGTCCCGCATGCAGCCTTTGTCACCGATCCATGCGACGGCCGCAGTCAGGGGACGACGGGAATGTTCGACTCACTGCCCTACCGCAACGACGCGGCGATCGTCATGCGCCGCCTCATGCGCTCCCTGCCGACGCGTCGGGCAATCATCGGCGTCGCCGCGTGTGACAAGGGGCTACCCGCGATGATGATGGCACTCGCGGGGATGCACGATCGCCCCGTCATTCTCATCCCCGGTGGGGCGACGCTCTCGCCGACGGACAGCGAGGATCTGGGCACGGTGCAGACCCTCGGCGTGCGCTATGCAAATGATGAGATCACGCTCGACTACGCCGCGCGAACGGGCTGCAGCTCCTGCGCATCGCCGGGCGGCGGCTGTCAGTTCCTCGGGACGGCGGGCACCTCACAGGTGGTCGCCGAGGGACTGGGACTCACACTGACGCATGCGGCGATCGCGCCCTCGGGCGAGGAGATCTGGCGAGAGCTCGGCCGTGCTTCGGCGCGCGCAGTCATGGCGCTTGCTGTACGGGGGCTGACCGCGCGCGACATCCTGACCGACAAGGCGATCGAGAATGCGATGGTCATACACGCGGCGTTCGGCGGCTCCACGAATCTTCTCCTTCACCTCCCTGCCATCGCACATGCTGCGGGCTGTCATATGCCTGACGTGCGCGACTGGTCGCGCATCAACAAGGAAGTGCCGCGCCTCGTGAGCGTCCTGCCGATCGGTCCTGTCAACTATCCGACGGTGTTTGCGTTCATGGCGGGCGGCGTGCCCGAGGTCATGCTACATCTGCGCCACCTCGGACTCCTGCACGAGGATGCGCTCACCGTCACGGGGGCGACGCTCGGCGAGAACCTTGACTGGTGGGAGCACTCCGAGCGTCGTGCGATATTGCGCAAGCGCCTCGAGGAGGTTGACGGACTCTCGCCCGATGAGGTCATCTTCACACCGGATGAGGCGCGTCGGCGCGGCATCGGCTCGACTGTGACCTTCCCCACGGGCAATATTGCGCCCGAGGGCTCTGTCGTAAAATCCACGGCGATTGACCCCTCCGTGATCGATGCGGACAAGGTGTTCCGCCACACGGGCAAGGTCAAGACCTTTACCTCAGAAAAGGCGGCGATTGCAGCGCTCAAGGAGCATGGCCGCATCGTTGCGGGCGACATCATGATCGTCATGGGCGGCGGTCCGAAGGGGACAGGCATGGAGGAGACCTATCAGCTCACCTCGGCGCTCAAGCATCTGCCGTTCGGCAAGCATGTCTCCCTCATCACGGATGCACGCTTCTCGGGCGTCTCGACGGGTGCCTGCTTCGGACATGTGGGACCCGAGGCGCTTGCGGGCGGCCCCATCGGCAAGCTGCGCGACGGAGATGTCGTGGAGATCGTTGTCGATACGGAGAAACTCGAGGGCAGCTTGAATTTCATCGGCACGGAGGAGGAGCCTCTGAGCTATGAGGAGGGCGCACGTGTCCTCGCATCGCGCAGTATGCAGGAGGGCGTCGGACCCGATGCCGATCTCCCCGATGATACGCGCCTCTGGGCGGCGCTGCAGGAGGTCAGCGGCGGCACATGGCGCGGCAATGTCTACGATGTGGAGCGAATTCTCGCCATGCTCGAGGCGGGCAAGGCCGCGCTGCGTGAGAAGTCAGGCAGCTGATACGGAAGGCGGAGGATATTATGTTCAAGGGCGTCAACTCACCTGTCATCACGATTTTGAAGGATGACGGCAGCATCGACTATGCAAACATGGAGCGGCATATCAATCATCTCGTGGAAGCGGGGCTGAACGGGCTGCTCTTTCTCGGAAGTCTAGGCGAGTTCTACGCGTTCAGCGACGCGGAGCGGCGGGCGCTGATCGAATGCGCCGTCAAGACCGTTGCGGGGCGCACACAGGTTGTGATCGGCGTGGGCAACACGGCGGAGGAGGAGGTCGTTCGCCTCGGCAACTACGCCGCAGAGGCGGGCGCGGATGCGCTGAACATTGTCTCGCCGTATTATTTCGGACTGCCTGCTGCAGCGGCGGTGGGCTATTTCGAACGCATTGCAAACGCGGTGGAGCTCCCCATCATGCTCTACAACTTCCCCGATCGTACGGGCAGTGACCTCAGCCCTGAGATTGTGCGCGAAATCGCACAGCGCTGTCCCACGATCACGGGAATCAAGGACACGGTGGACAACATCAGCCACACGCGGCGTATCTGTCAGGCGGTGAAGCCCGTGCGCCCGGACTTCTCCGTCCTCTCGGGCTTTGACGAGTACTACATTGTGAACCGCATCTCGGGCGGCGACGGTGTTCTCTGCGGGCTCACGAATGTCGTGCCCGAGCTCTTCGTCAAGATGCATAGCTCGTATGAGAGCGGCGATCTCGCTGCGGCGGTGAAATGTGCCGAGCAGATCGCAGGGCTCATGCGGATCTACGCTGTGACACCGCTCTTCATCACGGGCATGAAGGCGGCGGTGCGCGCAGCAGGTCTGCCCATCTCCACGTATACGCGCGCGCCGGGGACGACACTGACAGAGGTAGAGGATCGGGAGATTCGTGCCATCCTCGCCGATCTTGCTGTATCGTAAAATGCACAACACCTCCTGCAATGAATGCTTGCGAGAGGTGTTTTTTTACGGAAATCTTTGCTATAATGATATAAAAGTAACATTGAAGGAGAGTGGCAGGATGACGGCGGAAAACTTACCGCTGCCCGTGATGCGCGGTAGCTATGCGCATATGACGCGCACGGAGAAGCGCATTGCAGACTATGTGTCCGCGCATGTGAGCGAGGTGATGGATCAGACCATCTCGGAGCTTGCGGCGGCAGTTGGCAGCTCTGAGATCACAATCTCGCGCTTTTGCAAAAAACTCGGGTTCAGCGGTCTGCAGAGTTTTAAGATCGCACTCGCGGCGGAGCTTTATACGCAGACAGAGACGGTCTATCAGGACATCGATGCCGCAGATACAACCGAGAAGGTCGTTCAGAAGGTCTTTCGCAACATCATGGACGGCTTGCAGGATACGCTGAAGCTGCTCGACTATGCGGCGATTGAGCGCGCCGTCGAGATCATCCGCGGGGCACGGCGCATCGCCGTCTACGGATTCGGCAACTCCGCGACCGTCTGCCGCGACATCGAGACGCGCTTCCTGCGCTTTGGCATGGTCGTGCAGGCGTACAGCGACGCGCACCAGCAGGCCACATCGGCATCCCTTCTCACGGCAAAGGACGCCGTCATCGCCGTCTCGCATACGGGTGCGACCCTCGAACTGCTCGACACCGTCCGCACAGCGCGCGCGGCGGGCGCCGCCGTCATCATCATCACGAGCCATGTGCATTCGCCGCTCGCCAAGCTCGGCGACATCGTCCTGCACGGCATGGGACGCGAGGTGCACTACAGCTCTGAGGCGGTCTCCTCACGCCTCATCCACATGGCAATCACGGACGCACTCTACACCGTCATTGCCATGCGAGCACCGCAGGACTACCGCAGTAACCTCCAAAAGATGCGCGAAGGCCTTGCGAAGAAGTGGACGTAGGGGACAGTGCTGACATGACAAAGGAGGTATTGATGTGGGTAAAATCCTAGGGATCAAGATTCAAAACTATGGTTCGTTGAAAGATATTCAAATGGGAAGATTATTCAGCGACCAATCAGGAAAAGATTTAGATAACATGGTTGCAATTATTGGAGCAAGCGGGAACGGAAAAAGCACATTGGCAGATGCTTTTGGCTTTATTTCGGACTGCCTCTCTACCGACGTTGAATCTGCTTGTGATGCAAGTCATCGGGGGGGATACGATCAGTTGATTTCACAAGGAGCAAAGGGATCCATTCATTTTGAAATTTACTATCGTGAAACATCCAGTGCGCGTCCCATCACCTACGAGCTGACTATTAGTAAGGATGAACGAAATCGACCTTTTGTGGCGGAGGAACGGCTTAGACAGCGAAACAGGACATATGGGAGACCGTTATCGTTTCTTCATCTGATCGAGGGGAAGGGGTTTGCTTTTGAGGGAACGGAAGGCGGACAGGAAGACGGAGGGCAGGTACACGGCGAAAAAAAAGAAGTAGAGATGTCGGATCAACGGAAGCTGGGCATCGTTACACTAGGGGCGATGAAACAGTATTCCAGGATAGAGAAGTTTCTCCTCTTTTTGCAGAGCTGGTATCTTTGCTACTTTACCCCTGATGCGGCGCGAGGCGTTCAGTCTGCCGCACCAACGCAGTACTTGGATCGTACGGGAAGTAATTTGAACAACGTGGCGCAGTACATGTATCGGGATAATCCCAAAGCGTTTCGGAAGGTTTTGGATGAGATACAGACTAAGATTCCGAACATCGATATGATAGAGCCGACCAAAATGCCGAACGGACAGATGGTCTTGGAGTTCCGGCAGAAAGGTTTCTCGGAGGCTTTCTTTTCACAGCGTATGTCTGACGGTACGTTGAAACTATTTGCATACTACCTCCTGCTGAACGAGAAAACCCCGCGTCAGTTGGTCTTTGTCGAGGAACCGGAAAATGGTCTCTACCATAAATATTTGGCGCGGCTTGCCATTGAGATGAAAAAAAGTGCAGGTACAGGCTATACGAAACAGCTTTTCGTGACAACGCACAGCCCCTTTTTCGTCAATGCATTGGAGCCGAAACAGGTCTGGGTGCTCGAGAAGGGGGAAGACGGCTTTTCTACGATTAGGCGGGCTTCTGATTATGATGCGGTGAGTGAACTGACTGAGGCGGGGGCTCCGCTCGGGGATCTTTGGTACAGTGACTACTTTGGATGAGGGGGTGTGGAGTTGTATATTCAGTTTATGATAGAGGATCAATCAAGTGCGGTTTTGATTGATATTCTCATGGAAAAACTGAAACAAACATATCCGGATTTTACGTGGGACATTAAGGCGTTTCGTGGCATTGGAGGATTTACCCCGAAGAATACGGTCAAGGAGACAAAAACAGGAAAACTGTTGAATGACTTGGCAACATATTTGTCCGCATTTGATAAGCGTCTCCAAGGTTTCACCGCTGCTGTTTTCGTTGTTGTTGACAATGATACGCGTGAAACGGAACGCTTTCATTTCGAATTAGAACAAGTCGCATCTCGTAAGGGAATTACGATTGACCACGTATTTTGCATCGCCGTAGAAGAAGTTGAGGCATGGCTTCTCGGAGATCGTGTGGCTATAGAGCATGCTTACCCGTCCGCAAAACAGTCTGTCTTGAACGCCTATACACAGGATTCCATTTGTGGGACGTGGGAACTCCTCGCGGATGCCGTTTATCGAGGAGGCATCCGCAAGCTCAAAAAAGACTGCCCCACCTATATCGAAATGGGGGAAATAAAGGCTGAATGGGCTGGAAAAATCGGCAAATATATGCAGCCGTCTGAAAATAAATCGCCAAGCTTTTGCTTTTTTATGAAGGAGATTGAGGAGCGTCTGCGATCCGCATGATATTCTTTAGGAATCGCTGATAAAATGAAGTCCGTCAGATTGGCGCAGCTTTTTTCGTCCGAACTAGGGGCAAACCGGACGCATAGCAAAAGCTATGTGGAGGATTTGTTGACACAGGCAGGGCGAAAAGAATACACCAAGATGAGGGGCTGAATTTATCAGTGCTTAAGTGTATGAAGAAGTATGCGATATTATATAATAAGGGTGTGTAGCACGTTTGAGAGAGATCAGGGAGGGTCTAAACACCATGGAAAATGCAAACAAGAAGGTCTTTTTTATTGCTGAGATTGGCATCAATCACAACGGTGATATGAAGATCTGCAAGCAGCTCATCGACGTTGCTGTCGACGCCGGCTGCGATGCGGTGAAGTTCCAGAAACGCACGGTGGATAAGGTCTATACGGCTGAGTATCTCGCAAGTCCGCGCGAGAGCCCGTGGGGAACGACGCAGCGCGAGCAGAAGGAAGGCCTTGAGTTCGATCTTGCGGACTATCAGGAGATCGACCGTTACTGCAAGGAAAAGAATATCGAGTGGTTTGCATCAGTCTGGGATGTGGATTCTCAGATTTTTTTGCGTCAATTTGAACTCAAATACAATAAAGTCGCCTCTGCGATGCTCGGAGATATGGAGCTGCTCGAGGAAATGGCGAGTGAGGGGCGTTATACGTTCATTTCGACCGGCATGAGTACATGGGAGGAAGTGGATGCTGCGGTTGCGGTATTCCGTCGTCACGGATGCCCGTTCGAGCTGCTGCACTGCAACAGCACCTACCCAATGGCGGTGGAGGATGCGAATCTCCTGCTGATTCCTGAGATTCGTGCACGCTACAATGTGCCGACGGGCTTTAGTAGTCATGAGACCGGCTATGTCGCAACCCTGGGTGCAGTCGCTGTCGGAGCCACGTCCATTGAGCGTCACATTACGCTGGATGTGAATATGTATGGCTCGGATCAAAAGGCATCAATTGAGCCGGAACCGCTGAAGGCGCTTGTGCACGATATCCGACTGATGGAGTCCGCGCTCGGCACGGGAAAGAAGACCCTGAGCCCCGCAGAGATGGCAGTACGCAAGAAGCTCAGAGGGTAAGCGTGAGAAAAATCAAATACATCTTTGCAGATATGGACGGCGTCGTGACAGACGGCACCGTCCGTATTGATGAGAATGGCAGAGAGAGCAAGGCAATCTGTTTTCGTGATCTGGATGCCATCGGCATTGCCCGCAGAGCAGGGCTTGAGTTCGCCTTTGTAACCGGCGAGGATACGCCTATCGCGCACTATATGGCAAAGCGTTTCGGGGTGGAGACGGCGGTCTTTGGTGCAAAGGATAAGCAAGCCGCAGTCGAGGGACTGCTTGTGCGGTTGGGACTGACGGCAGAAGAGATCTGCTATATCGGAGACTCTGCACGCGATGTGCCGGCGATTGAGCTGGCCGGTGTCGGTGCAACCGTACAGGATGGAGTTCATGCTGCGCGAAAGGCGGCGGATATTGTTACGGAGTGCCGCGGTGGGACGGGTGCATTGCTTGAACTTGTCGAAGTGTTATTGGAGAGAGAATGACCATGAAGCTATCTGACTACGTCATGGAGTTTTTGGCAAAGAAGGGCATTCAGTATGTCTTCATGCTGCCGGGCGGCGGCTGCATGCACCTCGTCGATTCACTTGGACGGTGTGACGACCTGACATACGTTGCCTGTTTGCATGAGCAGGCGGCCTCCATTGCAGCTGAGAGCTACGCGCAGAATTCAAATGAAATCGGTGCTGTTCTTGTCACAACAGGCCCCGGCGGTACGAACACCGTGACAGGGCTTGCCGCAGCATGGATTGACTCGACCCCTGTGCTCTTTCTCTCGGGACAGGTGAAGCGCAGTGACCGCATCGGGGAGAGTGGCGTGCGACAGATGGGCTCACAGGAAGTGGACATCGTCCCCATTGTAACACCGCTTACGAAGTTCGCTGTCACTGTGATGGAGCCGACGGAGATCCGCTATGTCCTCGAAAAGGCATATCATCTCGCCATGCACGGACGCCGTGGTCCCGTGTGGATCGACATTCCCCTTGATGTGCAGGCAGCAGAGATCGATCCCGAAAAGCTGCGTGCCTACGAGCCGGAGTCAGAGACTGCGGATGCGCCCAAGGCTGCCATCGACAAGATTCGAGAGCTTCTTTCGGCGGCAAAGCGCCCCGTCCTCCTCGTCGGCAACGGCGTAAAGGCTGCGGGGGCGGAGACGGCGCTGCAAGAGCTGCGTGAGAAGACGGGCGTACCGACCCTCCTCACATGGAAGACCATTGATCTGCTGGATTTTGACGACCCTCTGTATTTCGGTACGCCGGGCGGCATGGGGCATCGCTATGCGAACTTCGTGCTGCAGAATGCGGATCTGCTCGTGGTGCTCGGCAGCCGTCTCGACAGCAGCCTCACGGCATGGAATCACGCGAATTTTGCGCCGCGTGCGAAGAAAATCATCATCGATATCGACCCCGCTGAGACGGATAAACTGGATATGGACATCGCCGTGCGCATCGACGGCGACCTCGCCGAGATGCTTCCGCTCCTCGCGCAGGAGCACTATGAGATGAGCGCGGAGCTACCTGCATGGCAGACATACTGCACGCGGATGAAGAAAAAATATCCGATCATTACAGACGAGATGCGGGCAGAGCTTGACTATGTCGATGCCCATGTATTCGTGGATGAGCTTTCGCGTCAGCTGACAGCAGATGATGTCATCGTCCCGGAGAGCTCCGGCGGCGCAGGGGAGATTACCTATCAGGCATTGCGTGTCAAATATGGGCAGAAGGTGAAGAACGCTGCGGGACTCGGCTCCATGGGATTTGGCGTGCCCTACGCCATGGGCGCGTGTCTCGCGAATGGGAAACGCCGTACCGTGCTTATTGATGGGGATGGCGCGTTCCAGCTCAACATACAGGAGCTTGCGACCATTGCACAGTGGAAACTGCCGATCAAGATGTTCCTCTGGATGAATGGCGGCTATGCCAGCATCATGGGGACGCAGCGCAACTTCTTCGAGGGCAATTACGTTGCCGCAGACCGTGAAAGCGGTCTGGCGATTCCGGACATCGGAGCTGTGGCTGAGGCGTATGGATTCCGCGTCTTCCATATGGAACACGCAAAGGAGCTGCAGGGCGTCATGGCAGAGACGCTTGCCGCAGGCGGCCCTGCAATTTGCCTTGTGCGCGTTTCGCCGCTTGCAACAGCAAGCCCCCGGACGAAGGCGGTTCAGCTTCCGAACGGCTCGATGATGTCGAAGCCGCTCGAGGACATGTGGCCATTCCTGCCGGCAGAGGAGATTGCAGAGAATATGATAGGAGCATCTCCCAATGAACTATGAGGAGAGAGTTCGCCGCATCATCTCGCGCGAGCGGGAAAATAAGGAGTCGGAGGCAGCCCGCTTTCTGGAGAAGATACAGGAAAAGCCGAAGCTCTGCCTCTGGGGTCTTGGCAGTCACGGGCATAATTGGTATTCATATCTGAAGTCTCTCGGCATCCATGCGGACTGTGTGTATGATGCCTCGCCTGAGACTCTTGCAGCATGGCACGGAAAGGAGGAGCGCCTTGCGCCCCCTCCGCCCGGACGTGCGCGCACAGAGTATCTGGCGGACATGACGGTTCTCGTGACCATGCGCAATGCCCGTCCGCTCATGGATGCACTGCGTGCGGACGGCTTTTACGATGTCTATGCGCCGACGGTCAACTTCTTTTCCTTCGATGCGAGTCTGCGTTATGCGGGAAATCCTGCAAAGCTGCAGGAGATGGAGCGCGAGGTCTGCACTCTCCTTCGTCTGTGTGGCGATGATGCATCGCGGGAGATCGTCTGTCAGACCGTCGAAAAGTATTTCGATGAAGCACATGTGCAGATCGACTGCATCCCAAACCAATATTTCGTACAGCCCCTTGTCCCGCTCACGGACGAGGAGTGCTTTGTTGATGTGGGCGCATTTGACGGCGATACGATCGAGGCCTTTTTGCAGGCTGTGGATGGGAAGTATCGCCACATTCATGCATTTGAAATGTCAAAGCGGAACTTTGCCCGCCTTTCGCGCAAAATACAGGAGGATCCGCGCTGTGATACAGATCGCATCTCGCTCTATCCTTACGGTGCCTCAGATCAGGACGGCACAGCCCGTTACCATGAGAACAACACGAGCACCGTATTCAGTGCGGACGGAATGGAGACAGCAGCGTTTCGGCGTTTGGACGATGTGCTGCGCGGACAGACTGTCACCTTCATTAAAATGGATATTGAGGGCGCAGAACCCTTGGCGCTGCACGGGGCGGAGCAGATCATCCGCATGCAGACGCCAACACTTGCGATCTGCACCTATCATAAGGCAGAACATCTGTGGGAGATCCCTGCGATGATCCTGCAGCTCAACCCTGCCTATAAAATTTACTTCAGACATCACGACAAGGATGAGATGGAGACCGTTTGCTATGCGGTCTCGTAGGAGAATAAAGGATTATGGAAAGAACTGAGTATCAAAAGAGAACGGAGCACGATAAGCGCGAAAAACTGCGTAAAATCAAGCCGAAGGTTGTTGCAAAATTCGAGAAGTACGAGGAACTGCACGCGCGTGGGCAGTATACGCCGATCATTGAGTTTACCTATGATTACCGCTGCAATATGAGCTGCCCGCACTGCAGCAACCTTTGTTTTTCCCCGAAGGAGCGGAGCCTTACCCCGGAGGTGATCGGGCACGTGGCAGATCAGGCTGATGCCATGGGGCTTGCCCAGATGGGGATCTCCGGCGGAGAGCCGCTGATGTTCCCCGATCTGGAGGATGTTGTCAAGGCGATTGGTCCGGATCGGTTTCATCTCTTCATCAGCACAAACGGTGCTCTGCTGAGCGAGAAAAAGGCTAAGTGGCTGAGGTCCATCGGCATTGATAAAGTAAAGATCAGCCTCGACTGCATTGACGAGGACGGACCGTCGTTCCACGACAAGGGTCAGACGAGCGCAGCGCTGCGCGCACTCAAGAATGCCGTGGCTGCAGATCTGCAGCCTGTGGCACAGACCGTATTTACCCACCAGAACTGCCGCACGCCGGAGACGGAGCGCATGGCAGCATACTGTCAGGAGAACGACATTCAGGTAGACATCATGCTGGGCAAGGCGATCGGACGCTGGGAGGGGCATGAGGAAATCTTGGTCGATGGTTCTGACTTGCAATATATACGGAAACTGCACGAGAAGTATCCCGTGCTGCATCTTGATACCTTCCCGACCTACCATGAGAAGCAGGGATCCTGCGGCGCCGTCAAAAAGATCCTCGAGGTGACGAAATACGGGGATGTCATGCCCTGCGTCTTCATCCACATTGCAATCGGCAATGTCTTTGACGATACGCTTGCTGAGATTATGGAGCGCGGTCTGTCGATCCGCCATTTCCGACAGGACAGTCCGATCTGTCTCTCGGGTGTCGACCGCCGTTTCATCAAGAACCATATGTCGAAATTCTACGGGAAGAAACTTCCGATCAGCTATAAAGAAGCCTTTTCGGAAGAGGATTTCGTCAAGGATGATAAATGATGGAGATCGTTCGTTACACTGAGCTGAAAAATACAAAGCGGCATGACCTTCGCGATGTCATCCCGCTCGCAAAGCCCTATACCCTTTTGATCGAGCCGAGCAGCTCCTGCAACTTTCGTTGCCGCATGTGCTTTCAAAGTGCGGCGCAGGAGAAATTCAAGGACAAGCGGCAGACGATGGACATGGGGCTCTTTCGCCGCGTTATCGCGCAGGCAAAGGCGTGGGAGGGCGAGCGATTCAAGGTGCTGAAGCTCTGTATCTACGGCGAGCCGTTCACGAACCCGCACTTTACGGAGATGCTCGCCGAGGCACATACGGCGGATATTGCCGACCGCATCGAGACAACGAGCAATGCGTCGCTCCTGACGGAGGATATATGTCGCGGACTCGTGCGCGGCAGTCTTGACTATCTGCGCGTGTCGATCTACTCCGCAATCCCGGAGAAGCATCTCTCGATTACGGATTCCAATGTGCCCATGCAGCGCGTTCACGACAACCTGCTCATGCTCCAGCGCGTAAAGCGGGAGATGGGGAGTGAGCGGCCGTTCATTGCGTGCAAGATGCTGAACACCTTCGACGAGGAGGAAAACCGGATATTCCGCGATGCCTATGCCGACGTGGCCGATGAGATCTATATCGACGAGCCGCACAGCTGGGTGGAGATTGAGGGCGAGCAGTTTATCGACCGCCTTTACGGCGATGACATTGGCAAGGTGCAGCGGCAGATGACGGGGCGTGCGGCGTGTCCCATGCCATTTACTACGCTTGCCGTACGCTCGGATGGGGCGGTATCACCCTGCTGTAACGACTGGTACGGCGGCACGAACCTCAGCAATGTGCAGGACGAGTCGCTCGCAGACATCTGGAACGGATGGAAACTCTACGATTTTCAGGTCATGCAGCTCGAGAAGCGCAACCGCGAGAACATCAGCTGCCGCGGCTGCTCGGTCTACAAGAGCGCGCATTATACGCGGGATGATATTGACGATGTGCCGGTTGCGCAGCTGCGCCGACCAATCGGGGAGGAAATGCACGGATGAACGAGAGGACACTGGTCTACGGCCTTGGCAAAGAGTATCAGGAGCATCGGGAATGGGTCGCGACGCACTTTCGTGTGACGGGATACTGTGACCAGGATGTGACGCGTATGCCGCCGGAGGGTGCCGTTTGCAAGGATGATCTGAAGGAGCGCCTTGCAGAGTTTGATCTGGTGCTCGTTACGGCTGACCCCGTCAGCATTGTCGCGGATCTGTTGGAGGAGTTCCATGTTCCGCTGGAAAAGATTCGCGTGCTTTATTATGAGCTTGCGAAGCAGGTGCCGCCGCTGCGCACATTCTACGGTGAGAATGCCGAGGATGCCGTGCTTATGCTGCTCTGCCGGGAGCTGGGACTCTCCTTTGAGGGGCTTTCCTATTTGGAGATCGGGACGAACGACCCCGTACGCTTCAATAACACGTACAATCTCTACCGGCTCGGCGCGCGCGGACTCCTTGTTGACCCGCTTCCTGCGGTGGGGGAGCTCATTCGGATGTCGCGTTCCGAGGATTGCTTCCTGCACGCGGCGGTTTCGGCAGAGGGAGACGGCGCGCAGAAGCTGTTCTTTGCGAGCAAAAGCTCCACGGTCAGCAGCCTTTCGTATGAGCATCACAAGGCATGGGACGGTGTTTCGCACAACGAAGTGCATGAGATTCCGGTCGATGTATTCGGCATCAATACGATCCTTGAGCGGATGGAGGAGACTCCTGACCTCCTGCTTGTCGATGCGGAGGGGGAGGATGAAAAGATCCTGACCGCGCTCGACTACACGCGCTTTTGCCCGAAGGTCATCATGGTCGAGATGGATCATCTGGACAGCTCGCGTGCACATATGATGCAGTTTATGAAAGACCACGGATATATCGAATATACGACCATTAAGTACAATACGATCTTTATTGCAGCGCATCTGTGGGATGCAGTGGTCTAGGGGCATACGATGGGAAATCAGAAAGAGACGGCTGTCCGGTTGCTGAGTGAAAACTTCACGGCGGTGATGGAGGCGCGCAGCGCATGGCGTGCTGCAGTACAGCAGATGTTCCGGGATGGTGAGCCGGTCTATCTCTGGGGCACGGGACAGATGGGACAGTGGGCTGCCCATCTCGTGCGCGATATGGGCGGACAGCTTGCGGCCTTTGTTGACAACAATGCCGCCCGCTGGGGAACGGAGATGGAGGGCATTTCCTGCATCTCTCCGGAGCAGGTGAGGGAGGCTGCAGATCCCCTTGTCGTCATCGGTGTCGGCATGAGCGGAGCTGCTGTTGCAGCGCAGCTTGCGGACATGAACATTCGGCGTGTGCTGGATATGCCGGATTTCTATTTGAACAGTCTGTTTGATGACCTTCGTTCTGTCAACCCCGCAGATGTTGCTGCGCGTGTAGAAAGGTGTTTTGACCTTCTCGCGGATGAGCGTTCGAGAGATGTCCTGCTCGCAAAGCTCGAGGGCTTCTTTAAGTTTGAGCCGGGCTTCGGCAACCAGAAATATTATGGAGAAGTATGTCAGGGCGATCAGTATTTTCAGGATGATATCATCCGCTTTACAGAGGCATCCGTCCTCGTGGACTGCGGGGCATATACGGGCGATACGATGGAGGATTTCCTGCGGCGCGGCTATCCGTTCCGGAAATATATTGCCTATGAACTCACGCAGCAGAACTACAGTGTGTTGCAGGACAACATAAAGAATGTCCATGGGTGCATAGGAGAACTGCTTGCGTACAACTGTGGCGTGGGCGAGAGAAATGAGCAGATTTACTATGAAGATGTTGTTTCGGCATCGGCGATTTCGTCCGTCGGTACGCGCGGGGAGATTGTCCGTATGGACGATCATCTGCAGGGAGAGGATGTCAGCTTTATCAAGATGGACATCGAGGGGGCGGAGCGGGCTGCGCTGCGCGGTGCAGAGCAGCTGATCCACCGCTGCCGTCCTGATCTTGCGATCTGTGTCTATCATTCAATCTCTGATCTCTTCGAGATACCGCTCTACATCCATTCGATTGTACCGGAGTATCGTCTGTATCTCAGACATCATACGCCTGTATTCTGCGAAACGGTCTGCTATGCTGTGATCTGATTTGCCGTAGGAGGGGTCTACGTTGCATTGCCGTATATGTGCACAGGAAATGGGGGGCTCCCCCCTGCTTGAATACCGTAATATGCCGAAATCGGCGCAGTTCTTTCCCGCTCCTGCGGAAGCAGACACGGAGCGGGGCGTGGATCTGCGCCTTTTCGTATGCCCGTACTGCGGCATGATGCAGCTGGACGGGGCGCCTGTCCCCTACTATCGCGAGGTCATTCGCGCGACGCGCGTCTCTCCCGAGATGCGTGCGTTCCGCGTGCAGCAGTTCCGCGACTGGATCGCGCGCTATCATCTGGAGGGCAAGCGGATCATTGAGATCGGCTGCGGCGGCGGCGAATTCCTCTCCATGATGGAGGAGGCGGGCGCGGATGTGCAGGGCATCGAGTACAGCGAGACACTTGTACGGCAGGCAGAGGCAGAGGGGCTGCGCGTATACCGTCAGTTCCTCGAGGAGGGGGCGGAGGAGATCCCGGGTGCACCCTATGATGCGTTCTACATTCTGAGCTTCCTCGAGCACAACCCCGACCCCTGTGCCTATTTGCGCAGAATTGCACGAAATCTGACGGATGATGCCGTGGGCATCGTCGAGGTACCGGATGTTGATATGGTATTGCGTGAGCATCTCTATTCGGAGTTCATACAGGATCACCTGCTTTACTTTACCGAGGATACCTTGCGGCGAACGCTCGAGCACTGCGGGTTCGAGGTGCTCGCGTGCAGCTCCATCTGGCACGGCTATGTACTGTCTGCCGAGGTGCGAAAGAGGCGTGCACCGGATGTCAGTGGATTCCTTGCGCAGCAGGATCGTGTGACGAAGAGTGTGGATGCCTTTCTCTCCGAAATGGAGGGGTGCGGTCTTCGGACGGCGGTCTGGGGAGCGGGACACGCGGCGCTTGCCGATCTCTCGCTGCTCGGGATGGCGGGGCGCATCGACGTGGTGCTCGACTCGGCAGACTTCAAACAGAATAAGCTCACGCCTGCAACGCATATTTCGATTGTTGCGCCCTCCGTGCTGCGTGAGGGGAAAATCGGCGCCGTGCTCGTCATGGCGGGGAGCTATTCCTCGGAGATTGTACGCCTGCTCAAGGAGCAGTATCCGCAGATCGTGCGTGCCGTCTTGGAACATGACGGCGTGCGGAGGGCATGATGGAGCGTGTGATTGTTACAGGTGCGGCTGGATTTCTGGGATGGAATCTCGTTGATTTTCTTCTTGCACATGATTTTCTTGTCGATGCCATTGTGCGTCCGAACTCTCCGAGCAATGCGCGGCTTGCGGAGCATCCGCATCTGCGCGTCATTCCCCTTGCAATGGAGGAGATCTCGCGTCTGCCTGAACAGATCGCTGCGCCGTGTGACTATGCGGTGCATCTGGCGTGGGATCCGCGGCGCACGGATTTTGCCGCACAGCGCGCAAGCCTTTCCTCCACATTGGATTTTGTGGAGGCACTTGGCGTGATCGGCTGCCGTCGCTTTCTCGGCATCGGCTCACAGGCGGAGTACGGCGTGACGAACGAGATCATGGAGGAGATACTTCTGCCGCAGCCAGTCACCCCCTATGGGGCTGCGAAGGTCGCGGCACTTCATCTGACGCGTCTGCGTGCGCAGCAGCTCGGTATCGACTGGCTCTGGGGACGCGTGTTCAGCGTCTACGGAGACTATGAGCCGGAGACAACGCTCCTCTCCTATCTCGCTCGTACGTTGCGCAGTGGACAGATGCCGCAGATGACAGCTGGAACGCAGCTCTGGGACTATCTCCATGCAGAGGATGCAGCGGCGGCGATGACGGCGCTCCTCCTGCGCGGCAGGGCGGGCGAGGTCTATAATATTGCGCACGGCGATGTGCGTCCCCTGCGCACTTTTTCCGAGGAAATGCGGGATGTCCTCGCACCCACAGCACAGATTGCCTACGGCACGTCTGAGCGTCCTCCGACCTCGATGCGCCCGTCGGTTGAGAAGATACAGACGCATACGGGATGGCAAGCGTGTGTGAAATTTGCAGATGGTGTAAAAATAACGTATTGAAATAGAAGATTATAAGAGAAAATTGCGTAATTCACGCAAATATGGTTGACAAATTGAATGAAAGGCACTATTCTCGTTGAGAGGAGGAATGATTTATGCTGTTGCAGTTTTCATGCAGTAACTACAAGTCGATCAAAGATAAAATAGATTTTTCGATGCGGGCTTCGAGTGACACGACGATGTTAGAGCGCACAAAAGAATATAACGGTGCTCATATCCTGCGCATGGCGGCAATCTATGGGGCGAATGGTTCGGGGAAAAGCAATTTTATTTCTGCTATGGCATTTGTGCGGGGCATGATTGTCAACAGCCTTCATCATCAGCCGGGAGAGCCGATTCCTTTGCGTCCGCACAAACTAAGTCCGGAGGATAGGCCGAGCCGTTTTGATGTTCAATTTGTGATTGCGGGTGTTCGTTATGCCTATGGGTTCTCGATTCTCAGGGGAGAGATAAGCGAGGAATATCTATATCATTTTCCCAAACAGAAACAATCAAGGATTTTTGAGCGTGAGGGCATGAACTTTACGTTCGGAAGAACGTATAAAAATTCATTTACACTTGCAATGGATGCCTTAAAAGAGAATCGTCTGTTCCTGACGTGCGCCGCGAACTTCTCGCCCGTTGAAGAAGTGGTGAGCGCATTTCGCTTTTTTCGACAGGATATTGTCGTATATAGGACGCTCACGGATGATTCGAGCATGAACAACTGGATGAGACGTTCGATTGAGATGATGAATGAGAATCCTGCCACCAAAGAAAAATTCGTGCGTATCTTACAATCTTTGGGGGTTGGGATCACAGGGGTCGAAACAAAAATGGAGGAGATTTCTCTTGAAGATATGAAGCAGAATATCCCTCCGGAGCTTCATGTGCTGTTTTCATCGCCGGAGGGGCGGACGAGTAAATTTAAGTCGGTAGAGGTGCGTCTCCGCTACGAAAAGTTTGCGACAGATCTGATGGCAGAGGAATCCACAGGCATCAAAAAATTATTTCAGATCATGTATCCGCTGATTGACAGTATCAGTTCCGGCAAGATATTGATTTGTGACGAACTGGAAATGGGGCTGCATGAAAACATTGTATCAGAGCTGATTCGTTTCTTTTCCAATGCAGAAGGAGAAAAATGTTCTCAGCTTATTTTTACAACGCACGACACGAACTTGCTTGATTTGGAGGTGTTCCGAAGGGATCAGATTTGGTTCACGGAACTCAATGAAGATCGTGCGACAGATCTCTATTCCCTCGTTGAGATAAGAAACGTTCGAAAAAATGAAAATGTATCCGCGCGATATATAGAGGGGAAATACGGCGCTATTCCCATCCTGAATGAAGAGCTTATCAAAGGCGTTATTGGGAGTGTGTGAGGAATGGATCGGGATCTTTCGCTCATTGATCGGAAAGTTAATACAAAGCCAAGCAACTACATAGAGGTTTTTGATATAGACGAAATAGATCTCCATTTTCATGAGAGCCTTGATTTGATACAGAAACAACTTGATCATATAGATGGTATTGCTAAGCAGGATGTAGTCGTTGCTGAAGAAATACTGAGGGCGCAGGTCGTGTTTTTGGAGAGCGCCTTTGATTTCTATCTTCATGAAGTCATCAAGCTTGGTATAGTGGCAATGTATCGTAGGGAGAATGGTTTTTCACCAACAGAAAAGTATACAAATCTATCCTTTTCGATGAGCGTCCTTGAGCAAGCTGTTATGCAGCAGGAGCAAGACGATTGGCTGAAGCGGTGGATTGATGACACCTATGCCAAAGAGGCGTATATGTCGTATCGAGCATTCAATGATGTCTGCAATCTCATAGGAGTTAAAACGCAGGATATTTCAAGTGTGTTTTATCAACGTGGCTGCAAAATCAAAACAATCGACCAGCTCAAATCAGCACTTGAAGGCTTGTTTCGCCATCGCAACCGCATTGTGCATCAATCGGATCGACTATCTAAAAATGCGGAGCGCTGTCCAATATCAAAAGAAGATGTAGAAAAGCATATTCATAACATCAAATGCATTGTGAGCGAGATGAGCAAGCAGATCAAAGAGAAACAATCGGGGGTGGATGGACAGTCTTCGGAGGAAGAAAAATCAGATGATGAACCTTAATTTCTACAACGGCAAACGCGTATTCCTTACGGGTCATACGGGCTTTAAGGGGATGTGGCTTTCGCTTCTCCTCCTCCAAGCAGGGGCGGAGGTGACGGGCTACGCGCTCGATGTGCCGACGGAGGGCGGCGCGGAGGCGTTGCAGCGTCTTGGTATTTTGACGGAAATGCGGGATATTCGCGGAGATGTGCGCGATCTCTCTGCGCTCTCACGCGCATTTGATGAGGCGAAACCCGAGATTGTGCTGCACCTCGCGGCACAGCCGATTGTGCGCGAGAGCTACCGTCAGCCCGTCGATACATTTGCGGCAAATGTGATGGGCACGGTCAACCTGCTCGAATGTGTTCGCATGTCGGACACGGTGCAGTCCGCGCTCGTGGTGACGACGGACAAGGTCTATGAAAATAAAGAGTGGGCGTGGGGATATCGCGAGAACGAGCCGCTCATGGGTTACGATCCGTATTCGGCGAGCAAGAGCTGCGCGGAGCTTGCGGTCTACAGCTATCGACAGAGTTTTTTCGCGGACGGCGGTGTACGCCTTTCGACGGCGCGCGCGGGCAATGTGATCGGCGGCGGAGACTTTGCGCCCGACCGCATCATCCCCGACTGTATCCGCGCTGCAGTGCGCGGCGCGGTCATCGACATCCGCAATCCACACTCGACGCGCCCCTATCAGCATGTTTTGGAGCCCCTTTCGGTCTATCTCACGATTGCAGCGCAGCAGACGGAGAATCCCCGTCTTGTCGGCGCGTGGAACGTTGGACCCGACGATGCGGACTGCGTGACAACGGGCGCGCTTGCCGATATTTTCTGCCGTGCATGGGGCGCGGGCGCGCGTTGGCAGACGCACGCGGACGGCGGCCCGCACGAGGCACATTTCCTGAAGCTCGACTGCTCGAAGCTCAAGGCGGAGCTCGGTTGGCAGCCGCGCTGGCATATCCGTGAGGCAGTGGAGAAGACGGTGGAATGGGCAAAGGCGTGGGAAGCGGACGCGGATATGCGTGCGGTGACAGAGCAGCAGATCGATGCGTTCTTTGCGTAGGCTGGAATTCTGTGTGATATGAGGGAGAGCAAGCGAATGACTGAGCAGGAAATGCGTGGGGAGATCCTTGCGCTTGTGCGGGAATACTGCGAAAAATACCATACGCCGAAGGCGGACTTCACGCCGGGGGATCGGCTGCCCTATGCGGCGCGTGTCTACGATCACGAGGAGATGGAGAACCTCGTTTCGAGCGCGCTCGAGTTCTGGCTGACGGCAGGGCATTATACGGATGAGTTCGAGCGCGGTCTTGCCGCATATCTGGGCGTAAAGCACTGCTCACTCGTCAACTCGGGCTCGTCGGCAAATCTGCTCGCCTTTATGGCGCTCACTTCGCCCCTCCTCGGAGAGCGAACCATTCGGCGCGGGGACGAGGTCATCACGGTGGCGGCGGGCTTCCCGACGACGGTTGCGCCGATTATCCAGTACGGAGCGATCCCCGTCTTTGTGGATGTGACGCTTCCGACGTATAACGTCGATGTGAGCCTCCTTGAGGGGGCACTCTCTGCGCGGACAAAGGCGGTCATGATCGCGCATACGCTCGGCAATCCGTTCGATCTTGCGGCGGTCAAGGCGTTCTGTGACAGGCACAATCTCTGGCTTGTCGAGGACAACTGCGACGCGCTCGGCTCGCAGTATACGCTGAATGGCGAGAAGCGCTATACGGGGACGATTGGCGATCTCGGTACGTCGAGCTTCTATCCGCCGCATCATATGACGATGGGCGAGGGGGGCGCAGTCTATACAAATAATGCCCTGCTGCACCGCATTGTGCGCTCCCTGCGGGACTGGGGGCGCGACTGCATCTGTGCCTCGGGGCAGGACAATCTCTGCGGACATCGCTTTGATCGGCAGGACGGGGAACTGCCGCGCGGCTACGATCACAAATACGTCTATTCGCATTTCGGCTACAATCTGAAGGCGACGGATATGCAGGCGGCGGTCGGCGTCGCGCAGCTTAGGAAACTGCCGTCCTTTGTGGAGCGTCGGCGGCACAATTTTGCGCGTCTGCGCGCGGCGCTTGCGGATATGGAGGAGTTCTTCATCCTGCCGGAGGCGACGGTGCACGCACATCCGAGCTGGTTCGGCTTTCTCCTGACTTGCCGCAAAGGGATCGACCGCACGAAGATTGTGCGCTATATCGAGGAGCACGGCATTCAGACGCGCATGCTCTTCGCGGGCAATCTGACGAAGCATCCCTGCTTTGATAAGATACGGCGTTCGGGTGAGGGCTATCGCATTGCGGGGACACTCGATACGACCGACCGCATTATGAACGACACGTTCTGGCTCGGGGTCTATCCCGGGCTGACGGATGAGAAGATCGACTATATGGCGGAAAGCGTACGGCGTGCTGTCAGAGACTGACTGTGTATTCTAGGATAGAGAGCGAGAGACAAGGAGTTATGGAAACGAAACGCATGGACGGCAAACCGGTCAACGGGGCAAGGAGACTGCTGCGGGAGGTGATTCCCCTCCCATCGCCGTATTCGATCACGGTGTTCCCCATCTACGCCTGTAATTTTAAATGCCGTTACTGCATGCAGTCCCTCCCGCCGGAGGAGCGGCGCAACACCTGTACAGAGACCCTGATGACGATGGAAATCTACCGGAAATTCGTCGATGAACTGGCAGAGATGGGCGGATCCAAGGCATTCCACTTCGCGGGCTACGGAGAGCCTCTGCTACACCCTAATATCGTTGAGATGGTGCGTTATGCGAAAGAGAAGCGCGTCGCAGAAACGGTTGATATTGTCACGAACGGCGTGCTGCTCACGAAGAAAATGATTCATGGGCTTGTCGATGCGGGGCTTGATCACATGCGCATCTCCCTGCAGGGACTTAATGCTGCACGCTATGAGGAGATGTGCGAGGCCAAGATCGACTTTGAGAAATTTCTCCAGACGCTTCAGTATCTCCATGAGCACAAAGGGCAGATCAGGCTTTACCTCAAGATCATTGATGCGGAGCTGGAGGGGCATACGGAGGAGGAGTTTGTGGAGATGTTCGGCAAATTCGCCGACGAAATTGCCGTAGAGCATCTCATTCCTCTCGCAGAGAAGATTGACTACGGGAAGGAATTTCAGAGAGACGATTTCGATATAACGATGGGCGGATTGACCGTCAAACCTGCGGAGGTCTGTCCGCAGCCCTTCTACTACATGATGGTGAACCCTGACGGAGATATACTTCCTTGCTGCATGTCAGAGCGTCCGATCATTTTAGGCAATATAAAACAAGATAAATTGACAAGAATCTGGAGCGGGAGGGTGCGCCGCATGTTTTTGAAAAATCAGCTGGCGAAGAAAAAGGACATGTATCCCGTCTGCAGGAGCTGCACTTACTATCGCTATGGCCTCTGGCCCGAGGACAATATCGACGATGCGGCTGAGGAACTGCTTGTACGCTGCTTTGCCGACTGAACGCACGCGGGAAGACCGCGGAGGCTGCGGCAGATCGGATCAGGATTAGGAGAGCATATCAATGGAAACGAAACGCATGGATGGCAAGCCGATCAACGGCACACGGAGACTGCTGCGGGATACGATCCCCCTGTCTGCTCCGTACTCGATTACGATATTTCCGATCTACGCCTGCAATTTTAAATGCCGCTACTGCATCCAGGCGCTGCCCCCGGAGGAGCGGCGCGGCACGTGCACAGAGACCCTGATGACGATGGAGATCTATCGGAAATTCGTCGATGAACTGACGGAGATGGGCGGAACGAAGGCGTTCCACTTTGCCGGATACGGCGAACCGCTGCTCCATCCAGATATCATTGAGATGGTGCGCTATGCCAAGGAGAAGGGCGTCGCAGGGGCGGTTGATCTTGTCACGAACGGTGTGCTGCTCACGGAGAAGATGATTCACGGCCTTGTCGATGCGGGGCTGGATCGGCTGCGGATTTCCCTGCAGGGTCTCGACGCTGCACGCTATGAGGAGATGTGTGATGCAAAGATAGACTTCGAGAAGTTTTTGGAGACGCTTGCATATCTCTATGAGCATCGGGGATCGATGAAGGTCTACCTGAAAATCCTAGACGTAGAGCTCAAGGGGCACAGTGAGGAAGAATTCATTCGGGTGTTCGGCGCCTATGCCGATGAGATCGCAGTCGAGCATCTGGTTCCGATTGCAACGGAGATTGACTACGCGAAGGAATTCCAGCAGGAGAGCTTCGATTCAACCATGGGCGGCGTTGCCGTGCAAGAGGCGGAGATCTGCCCACAGGCATTTTACTTCCTGCAGATCAATCCCGACGGGGATCTTCTGCCCTGCTGCATGTCGGAGAAGCCGATCGTGGCAGGGAATATCCTGCGCCGGCATCTGCGCGACATCTGGGAAGGGTCGATTCTGCAGGAGTTTCGCAGGAAGCAGCTGCAAAGGAGGAAGCACGAATATCCTGTCTGCAAAAAGTGCACGCAGTACCGTTATGGCCTCTGGCCGGAGGATTGCATTGATGATGCTGCGGAAGAGCTGCTGCAGCGATGTTTCGGCGCATAGGAACATCTGCCGGGAGAGAACTGCGGCTGTATGCCGTGTATGGGAGTGATGACGGGTTGAATCAGGGACAGGTCAGGGAGCTCCTCGCGCTATCTGCCGAGGGGATGGACTATATTGCCGGAATGGCCGAGAGAGGGGCACTCGATGATGCCTCGGTAGAGATTTTGAAGCAGCTGCGGGAGATTGCGGTTCACATCGAGACAGAGACGAGAGCAGCAGAGGGCATACGTCGCCAAATCTGTCTCTATGCCCGGAATATACAGGCATCCATTGACGATCTCAGCGCCCAACCTGAGCTCTACGAGCGAATCATTCGCATGGAGATCCGCCCCTTCGTTCTGGAGATGAAGAGGCTGTGGGAGCTTTGCACAGAGGTTCTCCCGTCGGAGGAAAAGCGGGCATTGTACCGCGCTGATGTCATGGAGCGGGTCAAGGCGCTGCACGATGCGCCGCCGAAGGTGTGGCGATATGATGTCTCCATTGTTTTGCTGGCATACAACAAGCTCGAGTATACGATGCGTGCCTTGGAGAGCATCCTCGCATATACGGACTTTTCCAAGGGGAATATTGAGCTGATCCTGCTCAACAATGGCTCGGATGACGGGACGCGTGCCTATTTTGAGAGCATCCCGCATGCAAAGGTCATGAATCTGCGCCATAATATCCTTGGGACATATGCGTACACGCATATTCTGGAGGGGAAGTACTTCGTCGGCTTCTCCAACGATGTCGTCGCAACGCCGCACTGGTTGGAGCATTTGCTCGCGTGCATGGAGTCCGATGCCCGCATCGGTACGGCTGTTCCGACCTGCAACGAGGGGAGTATATCCAATGGGCAGGGGATTCCCGTGCCTTATACGAACACCTTCGAGGGCATGGCGGAGATGCAGCGCTTTGCCGCTGCGCACAACCAACTAAACCCTGCGCTCTGGGAGGAGCACAGCCAGCTGATGCCCTTCCTCCATATTGTGCGCTGCGATCTGGTGCGCTTTTGTGCTGCCGATCCTGTCTTCACACGGGCTGAATTCGTGGATGATGACCTCTCGACACTCCTGCGCCGCAGTGGATGGCGGCAGATCCTCCTGAAGGATACGTTCGTGCACCACTTCGGCAGCGTGACACTTGGCGAGGGACGCCGCAAGGCGGCGGGAAATGCACTCGATGAGATGCGTCGCGTCTACTATGAGAAATGGGGCGTGGATGCATGGGATGCGCGGGGCAGCTTCGTTGTTGTGGAGGCTGTGTGGTCGTGGCACGATCTTCGTGCAGATGAACGCGTGTTGATGCTCGAACCTCGCTTTGGAGATTTCGCGTGCGATTTTGTGAATGCATATCGACGCAGTGGTTTTGTTCCGCATATGACAGCAGCAGTCTTTGATGCACAATATCTGCCGGATACAAGCTACCTTTTCAACGAGACAATGAGCGTAAACGGGATTGAGGATCTTGTCGGGAAAAACATGGGGCAATACGATATCATCTCAGCGGGCTGTTATCTGGATGAGCTTCCTCTTAAGGATGTGATTGCTGATCTGGAGCGCCTCTATGCACTCCTTGCACCGGGCGGGATGCTGCTGCTGCCCGTGCGCAATGCGGGCAGTGCCTATGAATTGGATTATATCCTGCACAAAGGCCTGCGGGATGTGTATGTGCTTGAGAATGAAGTTCGGGGTTATGTCAGTATTCCCTATCGACAGCTTTTGAATGCACTTCATACGCATGCTTTTCTGCATCAGCTAAAAACTTACTCCGTGATATTCCGTAGCGATCTTCCGTTAATGGAACGGATGAAGCCGCTGCTTTGTTCCGATGAGTATTTGCCGATCGATGTGGAGGAGAGCTTGTCCGTGCGGATGTTTTTCCTGGGGATATTTAGGGTGTGAGCTGATGAAACAGGGGGGATGTTCATGACGGAGTTGGAATATCTGTCACGTGTGCGGCAGATACGGGAATGGATCGAGCGCGGTATGCCGGAAGATCTTCAGAGAGCCGAGACGGGATTGTCGGAGCTGCGCAGTATCTACCCAAAGCGTCTCCCCTACATCGCAGCAGAGGTTGCCTTGATGCTTGTCAAGGGGGAGCCCTTGGCGTATTGCCGCAATGTGATCGACTACGTGGTGCAGGAGTTCTGTCCGCAGGAGGGGCTGTCCGACCTCTTTGCACTTAAAGCCGGTACGTTTCCGGAAGGATCACCTGAGCAACGGCAGCTCGCGTTGCTGTCCGAATTCTATCAGACCGGGATCTTGCCACAAAAGGCGTTTGCCCTGCTCGGTGAAATGAAGGCGTCTTTTGCTGCGGGAGGGTCACTGGAGGATCTGCGTGCGCTTGCAGACCAATACTATGCGGTGCGCAATACGCTCTTTTCCTCTGTGCTGATGATGGCGTACTGCAAACAGACAGGCCGAATGGAGGAATATGAGAATTATATCATCCAAGACGCAGGGCAGCCCTATTCACATCCTGCCCTTAGCGGGGCTTTTGGATATCTGGTACGGATGTTTACCGACGGCGGTTCTTATACCTTCCTGTTGATTGAGGATGCAGGGGCGGGTGCGGACGGGGATATGGAAGTGCTTGCCCATGCACTGCGCTTGTTGGGGCAAAATGTCATCCTCCTGCGTGAGCGCAATGACGTGCAGTCTGACCAAGATGAGAAAGCCTATGCCCTATCCTGTGTGCAGGAGGCACGTACCGTACAGGATCGCATTGAACTTGTCGTGGGAAAATGCCGCACAGCTTCCGGCACACCCGCAGATGCGACGCCGGCCGTCGTTCGGCTGCTTTCGCGCAGCGTCACGCAGCAGGCGCCTCTGATCGTCTTTGCCCGTGATGGACGCATGGGTGAACTCCACGCACGAACAGCGCTGGCAGCCGGCATTCAGCGATTGTCACCCTGCCTGCCGCCACAGTTCTCCTATGGGCTTTCGGCTGCGTGGACGGGGGATTATCTCACATACATTTCCTATCTATATGGCGAATCCGCAGAGGATCTGCTCGCGGCTCCTCCCTCCTGCGATTTTTCGATTGTCATTCCTGTGCGAAACGCGGCAGATACGCTGCGCCACACATTGGAGACGTGCCTCTCGGTGAATTACGGGGGAAGCTATGAGATCGTCGTGAGTGATAATTCGGACGAGGGCTGTCATGCCGTGCGCGACCTCTGTGAGGAGCTGGATGATCCACATATCGCCTATTATAGACCCATGACACCGCTTTCCTTGGATAAGAGCTTTGAGTTCGCGTTCCTTCATGCGCGCGGCTCCTTTATCTTTGCCATCGGAGCGGACGATGGGGTTTATCCGTGGGCACTCAGCTGTCTGCAGCAGACGCTCATGGATCACCCGAACGAACCCTTGTTCACGTGGCGGAGGGGCTTCTATACATGGCCGCAATTTTTGCCGCATGGGCGCAGTGTTTTGAGGGTTCCGCTGTACGAGGCAGAGGGGTCAGCGCCCTATGAGCAGTTTGGAATGTATTCGCATTATGATGATATTATGTCTCATATCGATGACGTTTTTTACAACCTGCCGCTCCTATATATTAACTCGGGTTTTCGGCGCGATTATTTGAAAACGATTCTGCAAAAGACGGGCAGGCTGCTTGATGGACCCGCTCAGGATGCCTATATGGCTGCGGTCAGCCTCCTCCTGAACGATCATGTTGTACATATTCAATGCCCTCTTTGTGTTGCCGGGATGTCGGGAAGATCCATAGGCGCAGGTACAGTGCTTTTTGATACGACTGTTATGGGGGCATCCCTTGTAGGGCTGGGGGAAAAACGAGCAGATGAACCCGCCAGTACCTATGTGTTGCGCGAGGCGGAATACAGAGTACCGCATATCGATACAGCAGACAAAGACCCATTTTATATGAGTCTTGCACGCCTGCAGGAGATGGGGGACGTTGATGCAGATCTGTTCAGGGATGATTATTTTGATTATTTTACGAAGCATATATCCGTGACCGATATACGGATGGAGCGCTTTTATGGTTTGCTGCTCTATGCCGCATCGCTGTGTGGTGCAGAACAATATGGTAAGAGTCTGGCATCCTATCAAAACATTTGTGCGAACCCGCGTAAGGATATGGCTCCGGAAATGGAAATTTTCAGTGACTATAAAAAGGGATATTCCGTGAAGCAGGAAGAACTTACATTGGATGCGCGGCGCTTTGACTGCCAAAACATTGTCGACGCCGTCGATCTTTCTGCGCGGATTCTAAATCTTTGAGAGATGTCTGCATGAAAAAGGGGCTGTTGCATGAGCGCCCCTTTCGGCTCACTGCGTTCGCCACTTCCCCCGTTGCGACGGGGGAAGCTAATATGCCATAACGAAAAGCCTCCCCCGTGCGACACGGGGGAGGGGGACCGCAAAGCGGTGGTAGGGGCGCCTTGAGCGCTAACACGAACAGGGGCTGTTGTACGGAGTCAAAACAACTTCGTGCAACAGCCCCTTTTTCATGGCGTTTTCCTCCGTGGTCGGATGGTGATGAGAAAGGCGGTGGCGTAGGCGGTGATGGGGATGGCGCAGAGGAGTCCGATGCTGCCGATGAGGGAGCGGACGACTTCTGTGGCGATCATGTTGAGGTTCATAACGTGCAGGAGGGAGATGTCAGGCTGCGCGGAGATGAGCAGGATGAGGGGCAGCGCGCCGCCAATGTAAGCGAGGACGAGGGTGTTTGCCATCGTGCCCATGACATCGCGCCCGACGTTCAGCCCCGAGGTGACGAGTGCCTGAAACTTCGTCTTGGGCGCGAGCAGCTTCATCTCGTACTGTGCGGAGGCGATGGAGACGGCGACATCCATGACGGCACCGAGTGCACCGAGGACAATGCCCGAAAAGAGGAGCTCGCGGAAGTCCACGTCCTTCAGATAGAGTGCCTTGAGCATGCCCGCCTGCTCCTCGGAGACGCCCGTGAGATAGGTGAAGTGGATGGCGAGGACGGCGAGGAGATCCGCGACGAGGATGCCGCCGATGGTCCCGATGATGGCGCCTGCGGATTTCACATTGCGTCCGTTCACGATGAGCTGGGTCGCGAGGGTGATGACGGCACCGATGAGGATCGTCCAGAGGATGATGTGCGAGGGGGCAAATAGGATGAACGCAATGAGTCCCTTTGCAATGAGGAGGACGGCGAAGAGGAGGACGAGGAGCGCCTTGAGCCCTGTCATGCCGCCGAAGAGGACGAGGAGCGCGGCGAAGCCGACGAGGAGGAGCAGCATCGCGGGCAGTCGGTCGTAGTCGACAATGGCATAGCTGCCGTTCTCGTCGCGCACGATGATATTGTCGCCCTCCTGCGGATGGATGTCAAAGGCGGCATTGTTCAGCGTGCGGTGTGAGATGGTTGTCTCCGTGCCCGCAGCCTCCCCTGAGTCGATGTGAATCTGCACTTCGTACTGCACGGCACCGGGGGCAAATGCCTTGATTTCGTTCTCCGTCTCCGTGACGCTGAGCACCTCAGCCTTGTAGGTCGGCGGGTCGCCGTCCTCGCCGCCCGGCAGGTGGAAGAACGCATAGAGAAGTACGGGGACGGCGATGCAGACAGCGAGAAAACGCGCAAAGCGCTGCGGATGGATTTTCATGGAAATGCACCTTTCGTGGAATATTGAAATGATTTGGATTATCATACACAGCGATAATGATATTTATATTAGCATGAAGGCAATACTTATTCCTGATTACGGCGGAAGTGTTGACATTGCTGTTGTTCTCACATATACTGAGAACAACAAGATGATTCCGGAGAGGATGGCGGCACGACTGCAGTTCTCATGGCGCAGGAATTATCATCGTCGAA
>ERZ772957.420-NODE-420-length-34823-cov-3.395824_pt1 | contig 34823 bp, 27 predicted proteins | sample MGYA00580682_ERZ772957 | MGnify/ENA primary metagenome ERZ772957 (study PRJEB29015, sample SAMEA2737921) | human oral metagenome | biome: human oral; feature: human-associated habitat; material: dental | place: China | collected 2025 ...
ACTTTGCCGCCGCGTAGATGAGGTCGGTCTGGCGGCACAGAAACGCGGGGATCTGGACGATGTCCGCGACGCGCCCGACGGGTTCCGCCTGCCAGCTCTCGTGGATGTCCGTGACCACGGGGACGCCCGTCGTCTCCCCGATCCGCGCGAGCTGTTCCAGGCCCTTTTCCAGGCCGGGACCGCGCCAGGAGTGCAGGGAGGTACGGTTCGCCTTGTCGAAGGACGCCTTGAAGACGTAGGGCAGCCCGCGGGCCTCGCAGAGGCCCTTCATCGTCCGCGCGACCTCGAGCCCCAGCTCCAGGCTCTCCAACGAACAGGGCCCCGCCAGGACCGTCAGGCGTCCGTCGCCGATGACGAAATCCGCGAGCCCGTATCTCCCGTTCGAGCTTTCCTTCAATCTTTCCATTGGGGTACCATCCTTTCCATCGAGGTACCATCCTTGTTCCCATTGGGAAAAATTCGGGAAAGGCCGATGCCTCCCCTGGACTTTCGACTACAATGATTCATATTAGCGCAATTCGGAGGGGAAGGAAAGGGCCAGGGTCCCCGTTCCCGCTCCATCGGCGACTCCGTGGACGGGGAGAGTGTTACAATCGTGAGACGGATGGGATGCCGCCCTGCCGGCCGCCTCGCCGTCCCGCAGGGGCCTCCGTGGGGAGGGGCCGTTTCGGCCCGATGAAGAAGTCTTTTCGGTCCGCGATGAAAAGCGTTCTTTTGGAGGTTTTTCGATGAACGATCAGGGATATTCCTTTGGACCCGCCAACTTTGAGGCCGCCAACCCGAGGGTGGCGGAGGCCCTCCGGCAGCTTTCCCTCATCCTGCACGGCAAGGAGGCCGTCCTCATACGGCTTTTGGCCTGTGTCTTCGCGGGGGGGCACCTTCTGCTGGAGGACCTGCCGGGTCTGGGCAAGACGACCCTGGCTCTGGCCGCGGCGCGTCTTTTGGGGATGCGGTTTGGACGGGTGCAGTGCACCAACGACCTCTTGCCGACCGACGTCACGGGCCTGAGCGTCTACAAGGCGGAGACGGGGCAGTTCGAGTTCCACCCCGGCCCGGTGTTCAGCAACCTGCTGCTGGTGGACGAGATCAACCGGGCGACCCCCAAGACGCAGAGCGCGTTGCTGGAGGCCATGGGGGAGGAGCAGGTCACCGTGGACGGGACGAGCTATGCGCTGCCACGCCCCTTCTTCGTCATCGCGACGCAGAACCCCGTCGAACATGCCGGAACCTTTCCGCTCCCGGAGTCCCAGATGGACCGCTTCATGGTCAAGGCGTCCATCGGCTATCCCTCGAGGGATGCGGAGCGGCAAATTTTGAAGCTGGGATCCCAGCGGCAGGATCTCTTCTCCTTCCCCTCCCTGTTCACCGCGGAGGAGATTGTCGCGCTGCAGGGCAGGATCGAACGGGATATCCGGGTCGACGATCGAATCCTGGACTACGTCCTGGACCTTGCGGAGAGGACCCGGAACCATCCGCAGCTGGAGTGCGGCGTGTCCCCGCGCGGCGCCATGATGGTCCTGCGGGTGGCCCGTTCCCTGGCCTGGATGCGAGGGCGGGACTACGTCGTCCCCGAGGACGTCCGCTTCTTGGCGCCCGAGAGCCTGGCGCACCGCCTTCAGCCTTCGGCCGGGGGCTCGTCGTCCCGAGACGAGATCCTTCAGTCCATCCTGGATGCGGTGCCCATCCCCTGATGTGGACGCGTGAAGGACAGGGAGCCCGGAGAAGAGGAACTCCCGTGATTCGATTCAGAACGGCTGGCGTGGTCTATGTTGCCCTGGCCATCCTTCTGGGGGTGGTCTCCGTCAACAGTGGGAACAACTTGCTCTGTCTCGTGACGTCCCTGCTGTTGGGTTACATGCTGGCCTCGGGGGTCGCGGGATGGCGCAACGTCATGGGGGCCGAGGCGTGGGTGGAGCTGCCCGACGAGATTTATGCGGGACAGGCCTTCAGGCTTGTCCTCGAGGTCCGGAACCGGCGCCGTTTCGCCTCGCTCCACATGATCGAGGTCTCCGTGCACCCCGTGGGGGAATGGGACGGACTCCAGGAGCCCGTCCGTGCTTTTTTCGGGATCGTTCCGCGGGGAGAGGTCGCGTCCCGCACCGTATGGATGACCCTGCCCTGCCGGGGACGCGCGGCCCTCGCCCTGGAGGTTGCCTCCGCGTATCCCTTCGACTTCTTCGTCCGATGGGGGCATACGCCCCCGGAGTCCGGAGCGTTGGTCTTCCCCGCCCCGCTTTCCGAGCGGTCCTCGTCCGTGTGGGCCGATGAGGGCAGGTCCGACGAGGACGAGGATCGTTCGGTCGGAGCGCCGCTCGACGCGGCGGAGGTTGCGGGGGTTCGGCCCTATCAGGCCGGCGACCCCATAAACCGCATTCACTGGAAGATCTCCGCCCGTACCGGGAAGTTGAGCACGCGCCTGTTCGAGAGCCCGCACGTCCGTTCGGGGCGCACGATAGACCTGGACGCTCTCGTGACGAACGGCGTGGAGCGCGGACTCTCCATTGCGGCGGGGAGGGTCGTCGAGGCGGGGAGGGAGGGCGTCCCCATAGGGATGAAGGACCGGGGGGTCCTGACCCCTCCCGCTCCGGGGCGGGCCGCCCGCCTCGAGCTCCTCGGGCGCCTGGCCCTCTACACCCCCGCCCGGGGCGGTGAGGGGTTGCGATGACCTCCCCGTCTCGAACGGCGAAGCGCACCCTGGCGGTCGAAACGGCACTGAAGCTACTGGTGGGCACATGCGGTCTCCTGTGTTTTCTGATGGTGCAGGACGCCATCGGCTGGGGGACGGCCCTGATCTTTGGGGTTGTGTTCCTGGTCTGGATGCTGGCGGAGACCTCGAGGCTGCCGCGTCCGCCGGGGCTCCTGTCGTTTGGCGTCGCCGTCCTTCTGCTCGTCGCCGTCTTTTCCCGGATGAGCCGACAATATTTTGCGGAGCCCTTCCTCGAGGCCATCCTGCTTCTCTTCCTCCTCCGCCTCTTCGAGCGCAAGACCTCCCGTGAATACGTCCAGATAGCGCTTCTGTCCCTGGGAGCGGTGGTGGTCTATGCCCTCCTGTCCGTGGAGAAGCTCTTCCTCGCCGTCTGCCTGGGGATGGGGTACTGTGCCTCCCTGATCCTGATGCTGTCCGCCTGGATGAGGCGGGAGCCCGGGGCACGACTGTTTTTTTTCGAAGCGAAGCTGCTCGTCTTCCGCGCCCTCGGGATGTTTATCCTGATGCTTCCCCTGTGTCTGCTGATTTTCTTCGTGATCCCCCGGTCGGGCCGTCCCATGTTCAGTCCTCGGGGGGGGACGGACCATGGGCCCCTGACGGGGTTCTCCGAGAGGCTTCGTCTGGGGGAGGTGGGGACGATCCAGCAGAGCGACCGCCTTTCCTTCCGCGCGGAGACCGGGGAGATCGCCCCGGATTCCCTTTATTGGCGGGGCGTCGTGCTCTCGCATTTCTCGGGTACGGGCTGGGACGTCGATCTGAGGGAGCGCGAGGGGGGCTGGGGGCGTCCGCGCGGGGACGTTTCGCAGGTGCGTCAGACGATCCTCCTGGAGCCGGGGGGACACCGCTGGCTCTTCTCGCTGGACCGTCCTCTCTCGGTTGGCCTTGGCGAGGTGGCGAACCTGGGAAATGGGACGTTCTGGCGGCGGACGGCGGGCACTGCCGTCCGCTACGAGGCCGTCTCCACCCCCTCCCCGATTCCGGGGACGCTTTCCGCCTCGGCCGAGGCGGTCTTTCTGGAGCTCCCCTCCGGCTATTCTCCGGCCATGCGGAGTTTGACGGAAAAACTGACGGCGGGGGTCTCCGACGACAGGGGACGGATGAATGCGATCGAGGCCCATTTCGCGCGCGGCAGTTATCTCTGGACCCTGGAGAACCTGGTGCGTGGGCGGGATGCGCTGGAGCGGTTCGTCCTCGACGTCAGGCAGGGAAATTGCGAGTATTTTGCCTCCGCGGCCGCCGTGATGCTGCGCATGGCCAATGTGCCCGCCCGGCTGGTTGGAGGCTATCGGGGAGGGGACTACAACCGGGCCGGCGGGTACTATTCCGTCCGGGACCGTCAGGCCCACGTCTGGGTCGAGGCCTGGGACCGGAGCGCGGGATGCTGGGTTCGGATCGACCCCACCCCTGCGGGGGAGGCGGACGGTGAGGGGACATCGGGGGGCTCCGGAGGATGGTGGGAGTTCTGGGACTTCCTCGACTACCAGTGGAGCAGGATGTTCGTGAGCTACAGCGCCAGGACCCAGAGGGAGTGGGCCTCAGTCCTGAAGGAGCTTTTTCGCAATCCGCGCGCCTCCCTTCGAGTCTCCTCGGAGGGCCTTTTACGGTGGGGGCGGCTTGGGTTGGCCCTTGCGGTCCTGTTGGCCGCCTCATCCCTCCTGGCCCTTATCTGGAAAAGGCGTCGCCGGGATCCGTGCCGGGTGTTGCTGGAGCGGTTCGAGAGCATGATGAAGAGGCGCGGGTTCCCGCGCCGCAGGTCCGAGGGGTTGGAGGAATTCGTCTCCGGTCTGGACGAGCCGCTTCGGGGAACGGCGTGGCTCTTCGTCCTGGAGTTCGAGGAGGTCTGGTACGGCGGCAGGCCGTTGGATCCCGAGCGATACGGGCGGCTGAGACATCGGCTCGATGAGATGGACGGGGAGTCCTGACCGACCTGGGTTCGCTCCCTTGTTTCGGTCCGTCCTCAGGGGCGTTATCGTGTGGGGCGGTTTTATGTTAAGATGGGCCCTGCACCAGGGGGATAGCTTATATGACCGCTCGATCGCTGCGGGAAGAGAGGAGGGGCCGCGGTGGGGATCCTGGGGCTTTTTGTGATTTTTGGCGCCCGCATTCTGGATGTCAGCTGCAACACGATTCGTATCCTCTTCCTGGTGAAGGGGCAGCGCTTCGTCGCCGCCTGCATCGGGTTCGTGGAGGTCATGATCTACATGATGGTCCTGGGCTTCATCCTGGGAGGGGGGAAGAGGCTCTCCGTCTGGGAGCTGCTCTTCTACTGCGGCGGGTTTGCCACGGGCAACTACGTGGGGTCCTGGCTCGAGGAAAAACTGATGAACACCTTCACCCTGGTCGAGGTCATATTGGAGGACGGGCCGTCCGCCCAGGCGGCGATAGAGGCTGTGCGGGGCCGGGGGCTGGGCGCCACGGTCATTCGAGGCATGGGGCGCAGTGGGCCCCGGCTTATCGTCGAGATATTCTGCAGGCGGCATGACGTCCAGGCGGTCCAGGCCCTTTTTGCGCACGATGGCTTCGTCACGGTATCCGACGTGAAACGCTGTACGGGGGGCTGGTTTCCCAAGAGGCTCTGAGGCCTTTCGCCGTGTCTTTACCGGCAGGGTGCCGGCGATATCGGGCGATGCGCGAACGTATTGCGGATATGTAGCGGATATGTATGAGAGAGAGTATGTATGAGAGATGGAAAACGAGAGGGGAGCCCTTTATCGGCGTATGGTCGAGCTGGAGCGCAGGGGAATGCGTTTCGAGCGTGAGGAGGAAGCCCTGCGCGAGATCGAGCGCAACTATCAGGGATTGATCGAGAGTGGGATCTTCCTGCTCCTCATCGTGGGACTCGACGGAGGCATCTTGGCCTGCAACCGCTGCGTGGAGAGGTTCTGGGGCATCGAGCCGGGAGGGGCCGGGCCGGCGTCGCTCTGGTCCCTGTGCCCCCCTGGCGGTACGAACGTTTTGAAGGAGCTGCTCCTGGAGGGGTCTCGGAGGAGGGTTCGTTCCCGGGTGCTCCTTTCACTGCCCGACGACTCCCAGGTATGGGTCGAGGTGGAACTCATGCCCTCGGTCTTCCGGGAAGGCAAGGCTATCCAGATGATCGGCGTCGATGTGACGGAGAAGGTAATTCCCCCCCCTTCCGGAGAAGCGGAGGTCTGGGAGAGTGTGCTGGATGGCTGTCCGGGGCTTTTATGCTGCGTCCTGGACGGGGAGGGAAGGCTTCTCTATGCCTCGCGCGGTTATCGTGCGGCGGTGAAGCGGTTCCTCGGACACGACTGCGTGGTGGGGTCTTCCTATCCGCCGGAGTCCAATTCGGTCGACCGTTCCCTCCACGACCTTCTCTCGTCCGCGCTGCTCGGGGGCTCGGGGGGGATGGAGCTGGTCGAGGTCCATGCGGAGGGGAGACGCCTCTGGGAGGTTACGGCCTCCCCCCTGTTTTTTGGACCGAAAAAGGCCGCGGGAGCGGTTTTGCGCATGGCTCCGCCAGTGGCTGCCCCTGAGGGAGCCTCCCCGTCGCCCTCGTCCAAGCCCGGTGAGGCTCCAGGACCCGCAGTTTCGTCGATTGAATCGTCGATTGAATTGTTGAACGCCGTCTCCGATATGCTGGTCCTCGTCGACAGGTCGGGAACCTGCCTGGCGGCGAACGGGCGTTTTTACGAGGCCCTGGGCCTGGATCCGGATCTTTTTGTCGGCAAGTCGCTGAACGAGCTGCCCCTGGCGAGCGAGCCTCTGAACGACGGTTTCCCTGACCGCCTGGGGGAGGTGTTGCGCGCCGGCGAGGGGGCCCTCGAGCTTCGGGCTGGGACAAACCGGGGAGAGCTGCTCTGGCTGGAGCTTAGCGCCCGTCCCGTGACGTGGGAGGGAACGGATGCCCTGCTTTTGACCTGTACGGACGCTACTTTGCTCCATCGTACCCAGGAGCAGCTGAGGCGGGTTGTGGTGACGGATCGCACGACGGGGCTCCTGAACCGGGAGGGAATGGAGCAGGTACTGGTGAAGGAGCTCGAGCGGGCAGCCCGTTATCGGGGGTCGCTCTGCCTCCTCTTTCTGGACATCGACGACTTCCGGCGCTTTAACGAGGTTCGGGGCTACCTGGCCAGTGACCGGGCCTTGAAGACCCTGATGGCGGCCCTTAAGAATGTCCTTCGGCCCACGGACTTCCTGGGGCGCTGGGGAGGGGACGAGTTCATGATCCTAACGCCGCAGCCGGAGTCCGCCGCCTGCCAGTTGGCGGACATGGTGCGGGATACGGCCCGGAACGGCCTCTTCGACAGGGAGAATTCCCTCTCCCTGAGTGTCGGCGTGGCGAAGTTCTCCAGGGAGATGGACATCTCCTCCTTTGTCGCGGCGGCTTACGACGCGATGGTCGCGGCCAAGAAGGCCGGAGGGGACCGTACGGTCCTGGCCGGCGCGCCGGACAAGGGATAACTTCGATATCGTAAAACTCAGGCTCGTAAAATTCTAAGGAGAGGATGGGCTGAATTGGGTCAAATTCAGATTATAGTCGAGGGGATGACCGCGAGCGGAAAGTCGACGATCGTAAACCTGCTCTCGGAGCGGCTCGGATTTAAGGTGATGCCGGAGGAGTTTCGGGATCAGCACGACCTACTGAGCCGTTTCCATCACGACCGCAAGTGGGCTTTTCCCATGCAGCTCAACTTTCTGGTCACGCGCTTCGCCCAGTACCTCTGCGCCTCGGAGGAGGAGCAGTATATTCTGGACCGCAGCATCTTCGGGGACAAGGTCTACGCGACGCTGTACTACAAGCAGGGGTATTTCAGGGACAGCCAGTTCGGCTGCTATCTGACCCTCTACGATTCCCTCCTTCGCTACACGAAGGCGCCGCGCCTCCTGATCCTGGTGCACTGTCCCTTCGAGGAGATCCTGCGCCGAATCCACGAGCGCGGCCGCGACGACGAAATAGCGGCGGGCGAGGAATACTGGCGGATGCTCTACAACGCCTATGCCCCCTTCATCGACTTCGTCAAGATGGAGATGGACATCCCCAACTTCCTGGTGCTGGACCTGTCCGACCCCAACTTCATTCATACTCCGGAACGCGTTGACCGCTTCCTGGATGAAGTACGGTCCTTCTTCCCGGACCGCTTCGGGGGAGCTGAGGATGCCGGGCAGTGAGGGGCTCGAGGGCTGCGCAGTCATAAAGCAGGGGGGATGTCCTTTCGGGCATCCCCCCTGTGAAAGCTGCGGCCGTCGATTCCGAGAGGCCTTGCCCCGACCCGAGAACGCTAAAGGGGCGAGGCCGTCTTTCGCCGCTGCAACGAGGCTGCGTTGAGCCACTTCGAGCGGCGGGCGTTCTCGAGCGCCATCCTGGCCAGAAGCTCCGTCTGGCGCTCCCGGTTCTGCCGATTGCGACGAGCGATGGCGTCCTTTCGGATTTTGGCCTTGCGCAGCGCCTGGGACTTCTTCACCATCTCGGTGTGACGGTCCCACATACGGAACGTCGTCCTGGAGATGGATTCCCTGGCCTCCTGGACCTTTTCCAGCGCCGCTTCGCGCTCCTCCTCCGTGCCGTTCGCTCCTGCGGAGCGTCCTGCGGCCTTTTCCGCAAGGCCGAGGGACGCTCTTGCAGCATGGGCTCCCGCCGCGTCCCAAACACGGCTCGAAACATCGCTTGTTCCAGTCATGGGCTCCCTCCGTCCATAAATCCAACTGAGTGATGTTTCCTATTATAGCGTATCGGTCGGCATTTTGATGCAAGGATATCCGCTAAGCCTGCGTTCCTGATATAATTCTGAATTGGGCCCTATGCACAGGGGCTTTGGGGGCTCGTTTGGGAATCGTGAGACGGAGGAGTGATCTTTGGGATGCTTCGGACCTTGGGAAAGGGCTCTCTTGTCGCCGTGATCCTGTTGTTGCTTCATCTGTCGAGGGGACAGGCCGATGCTCAGCCCTCCCTCGTCCCCATGGGGGACATGGGGGGAAAGTTCTTTACGCTGCCGATGCGGAGTGTTCTGGCGAATACCGTGATGGCGGCATATCAAAGACCCTATGCACTGAACTTCGAGGTCTGGCGTCCTCAGGGTATGCCCGCGGGGTGGTACGCCACGTTCGACGGCTTCGCGGTGGCTCAGGTGGCCCCCAACCGCTGGGTGTACGGCCGGACGGGCGTCGACGGCTGCATCGTCCCGACCGATGTCCTCGTGGGCTCCATCGTCCCCATGAGGGTGCCCGAGCTGACCCGGGTAACGGCCCCCTGGATGTGCGGCGACTTCCTCCGGTGCGATGAGTTTCGTAAAGTTCGAGCCCTCGGATGCGACAGCATGGGCATCCTGGAGGATCCTTTGGCCTGTACGATCCTGGCCTGGCGTTCGGGGAGGCCGGGAGTCTGGGTCTGGCTGGCGGACAGGTGGAAGAAGGTGTCCCCGGCAGGCGGGCAGTACACCTGGGAGGCCCTGCGGCTGCGGCGTCCCTGGATCGTGGAACAGCTGAGGGAAAAGGAGTTCTTCTGGACGTGCGGGAATGCCTGTGATCTGGCCAATCTGGCCCGATCGTGGGGGCTTCTGTGGCACGGGCCCATCCCGTTGGACTCCCTGGGCTCCTACCGTCATGGAAAAGACGGGGGGAGTGGGGGGCGTTCATCCGGGGCCTCTCTGGCCGCTTCGCCTTCCAATCCCGGAGAGGAAAACCCCGGATCGCAGTGGGATGTCGGAGGCGGCGGCGGTGGCCGCGCTCCGTCGGATGGCGGTGGCGGTGGCGGCTGGGACACGGGCGGAAAATAGGAATTCCTCCCCGATGCGGTAACGCCGATGGAAATATCGCTGAAATATTGGATGTCAGCCAACTGGAGGGGGATGGAACATGGGGAACGAAACCGAGGACATCGAGGGCCTTTTGGAACGGGCCTATGAATCCGGGGATGCCGCGGAGGTCGAGGAGCTGGTGGAGCGGGCCTTGGAGCTGGACCCCGAGAACCCCGAGGTCCTCCTGCTTCAGGCCGATCTTACCGAGGACGACGACGTGCGCCTGCCAATACTCGTCCGCGCCATCGAGAACGCCCGCAGCGTGCTGAGGGAGGAGGGGATCCCCGAGGAGGACCTCGCCGAGGACGAGCTGGGGACGGTTTATCTCGCGCTCCTGCAGAGGGCGGCCTTCACCCTCTTTTCCCTGGAGGATGACGAGCGTTCCTTCGAGATAGTCCAGGAGCTCATGCGCCACAATCTGGACGACCAGGGCTCCGTCAGAAGCCTTTATTACAGGATCCTGATCGAAAAGCGCGATTGGCCCCTCATTCTCCAAGAGACGATGCAGGACGGTGATCGTCAGCTGGGCTGGGCCTACGCGAGGCTGGTCGCGTGCTTCATGTTGACGAAGGAGGGGGAGGGCGGCCGCGGCGAGGCCGCGGCGATGTTCTGGGATGCCCTGTCCATGGCCCCGAACGTCCCCTTCTACATGTTGGGCTATTTCCCCGATCCGGTCGACGACTCGGAGGAAGAGGAGGAGGATTTCCATTTCAGCCTTCTCTTCTCGGACGTCTGGTCCTCCTCGCACGACCTGCTGAACTGGTTTTCCAGGGGCGTGATCCTCTTTGGCCTGCTCTCCGGACGCTTTGGCGAGGAGGCCGAGGACATGCTGGAGATCCTGCGCTCTCTGGGCGGAGGGGAGGAGTACGATGAGATGGAGGCGCTTCTGGACGAGCAGGACGATCAGGACGACAATTCCCTGATCGAGGCCCTGACGGCCCGCCGCTGCCTCTCCAAACGCTGAGCGGAATATTGAGCGGCCAACCGGCTTTTTTATCGGAGGACTGGTATAAACGGCCGTTATCGGTTAAGATATGGGTTGAAATTGAAAACATGCTCGAATTGAAAATATAACCGTGCAATAGGTTCACCCGATTTCACAAAAATGTTTTTTTGTGCATCAACATCAAATCAACAAAACAACATCAATATCAACAAAAACAACATCAACAAAAATTCAAAGGGAATGGAGTGTTGAGTGATGACGGTACCGAGCGATATCGAAATTGCCCAGGCTGCGAAGATGAGCCCCGTAACGGAGGTTGCGAAGAAGCTGGGGATCTCTGGGGACGATCTTGAGCTCTACGGCAAGTACAAGGCCAAGGTGCAGCCCCAGGTCCTCAAAAATCTCAAGGACAAGCCGGACGGAAAGCTTATCCTCGTGACGGCGATAACCCCGACGCCGGCGGGTGAGGGCAAGACCACGACGAGCGTGGGCCTGACCGATGGATTGTCCAAGATCGGCAAAAAGGTCTGTGTCGCCCTGCGTGAGCCCTCCCTGGGGCCCAGCTTCGGGGTCAAGGGCGGCGCGGCGGGCGGCGGCTACGCCCAGGTGGTCCCGATGGAGGACATCAACCTCCACTTTACCGGGGACCTGCACGCCATCACCACGGCCCACAACCTCTGCGCCGCGATGCTGGACAACCACCTCCAGCAGGGCAACGAGTTGAACATCGATCCCCGCCGCGTGGTGTTCCGCCGCGTGGTGGACCTGAACGAGCGCGCCCTGCGCAAGGTGATCATCGGCCTGGGCGGCCGTACCGAGGGAGTGCCGCGCGAGAGCGGGTTCGACATCACGGTGGCCTCCGAGGTCATGGCGATCCTCTGCCTCTCCATGGACCTGATGGATCTGAAGGCCCGGCTCTCCAGGATGGTGCTGGCCTACACCTACGACGGCAAGCCTGTCACGGCTGGGGACATCGGCGCCGCCGGTTCCATGGCGGCCCTCCTGAAGGATGCCATCAAGCCGAACCTGGTCCAGACGCTTGAGGGCTCGCCCGCCTTCATCCACGGTGGGCCCTTCGCCAACATCGCCCACGGGTGCAACAGCGTCCAGGCGACGCGCCTGGGCTTGAAGCTGGCCGACTACCTGGTCACGGAGGCCGGATTCGGCGGGGACCTGGGGGCCGAGAAGTTCCTGGACATCAAGTGCCGCATGGCCGGCCTCAAGCCGGATGCGGTCGTCGTCGTCGCGACGGTCCGCGCGCTTAAGATGCACGGCGGCAGAAAGAAGACCGAGCTGGGAAGCGAGGACCTGAAGGCCCTCGAGGCGGGTATCCCCAACCTCCAGAAGCACATCGAGAACATCCAGAAGTTCGGGCTTCCCGTCGTCGTCGCCATCAACCGCTTCCCGCTGGACACGGAGGCCGAGCTGGCCCTGGTGGAGAAGAAGTGCGCCGAGATGGGCGCCTCCTTCGCGCTCTCCGAGGTCTGGGGCAAGGGCGGCGAGGGCGGAGTCGAGCTGGCGAAGAAGGTCGTCGAGGCGTGCGAGAAACCCTCCGACTTCAAGTTCATCTACAAGTCCGAGATGAGCCCCAAGGAGAAGATGACGGCCATCGCCAGGGAGATCTACGGAGCCGACGGCGTGGACTTCACGCCCCAGGCCGAGAAGGACCTCGAGCTCATCCACGAGCTGGGCAAGGACGACCTGCTGATCTGCATGGCCAAGACCCAGTACTCCTTCTCCGACGACGCCACCAAGGTCGGCCGTCCGAAGGACTTCCGGATCACGGTGCGCGAGGTGCGCCTCTCCGCGGGGGCGGGGTTCCTCGTGGCGGTCACCGGTGCGATCATGACGATGCCGGGCCTGCCCAAGAAGCCGGCGGCCCTGTCGATAGACGTGGACGAGAACGGGAAGATAACCGGCCTCTTCTAACGTTATCCGTCTTCATGCAAGAACAAGGGCTCCCGGCGATAGACCGGGAGCCCTTGCTTTATGATGAGATGAAATGAAAAGAGCCCTTATCTGGAGTTCAGGAGCGCGGTGTTTCGCGCCTCGAGAGCGCGCTCCGCTTTGACGCAGGCCCTCAGGAGCTTTTCCCATCGCTCGCCTCGTTCGGCATCGGGCGAGGCGAGCATCATCTCGGCCTCCTCGTCCAGGGCCTCCAGTGCTCCTTTCAGCGCGTTCTCCGCCTCCCTGGGGGCGGCGCTGGGGTCAGAGTACTGGAGGGAGTCCGCCAGTCCGAGGAGTGGAGCGATTCGCTCCTGCCCGCCGGCGACAGCGTTCTTTAGGTCCTCCGCTATGTTTCTCACGCGTGTGGCCGCCGCCGCAAGGTTTTGGCGTCCCTGTCGCTCTTCCCTGCGGTCCGCCCCGCTCAGCTTCAGCATGGCCATGTTGGTCAGGAGGAGCGGAATGAGGAAGACGGCCAGGCCGACGATGTGAATCAGGAAATAGGTGGTGACGGAAAACGCGATACGGGCGTTCGTTATGGCCATAGCGATGACGAAGATGAAGTAGAGGACGAGCAGGTAAAGTTGGGAGAAGCCGTGGGGAACCTCCCTGCCCGCATTGCTTCGGATCACGATCCGGGAGGCGAAGAGGGTGCCCAACAGGGCGGCGAAGGCCAGGAACCCCATGGACATCCAGAAGGTGGTCCCCCGCGCCTCGGGGGTCGTCAGGAACCAGACGCAGACCCCCGTTACCACCGCGACCAGAAACAGCAGAAGAAAGAGATTGAAGATATGCCGAACCTTGTTGGTTGCTTTACTCATGTTGTTTTCTCCTTTCCGTCACGTGCTTTTGTCAGTTTTGAGGGATTTTGTCCTCCACTCTCCTGCCGCACCGGGAGCAGAAGGCCGCATCGGGGGCGAGCGCCGCGCCGCACGTGCACACCCTCGGGATCGGCTTGCCGCATTTGGAGCAGAAACGAGCATCGGCGGCTATTTCCGCCCCGCAATGAGGGCAGCCGGGGGCAAGGGATGCGCCGCACGAGGGGCAAAAGCGCCCCTCACCGCAGGCCTTGCCGCACTTGGGGCAGGCACGCGATGCGCCGGTTGGGGACGTGTTGAGGAATTGCCCCATCTGGGAGGCCATCTGCCCGAAGGCCCCTCCCATGCCCAGGCCCGCACCGAGCCCCATGCCGGCCCCAAGCAGGGGATTTCCCCCTCCGCCTCCGTCGCCGGAGCCCGAGGCGTGGGCCATCTCCTCCATCGCGTCGAAGGAGCGCATCTGCTGGTAGTTGTAGCCCATGACGTTCATGCGCGCCCGCTCGCTCATCGCCTTTTTCAGGTCCCGGACGGCCTCGTCGTCCTCGGGCACGTTGACGGAGCCGAAGAAGAAGTTTGTGGGCTCGATGCCGTACTCCTCGAATACGGGGCGCACCTCCTCCACGGCCTCGTCCGACATGTCCTTGAGGTAGGCGCTGATGTCGAAGATGTTGATCTTCCTCTGTGTGATGTAGCTCGCGACCATGTCGCCGATGCGGCTGAGCAGCAGCCCCCGAAAGGAGTCGATGAGCTCGTCCTGGGTCAGCCGCGTACGCGTCCCGACCAGTTTGAGCAGGAACTTGCGGCTGTCGCGGATGCGGACGCCGAACTGTCCGTAGGCCCGAACGGGGATGGGGATCTGATACTCGGGATCGCGCAGGAGCAGGGGGGAGAGCGTGCCCCATTTGACGTCCAGGATGTTGAGCTTGTTGACGAACCAGACGTGGGCCTTGAAGGGGGTCTCGCCGCCGGTGGGCAGGTTGATCAGGTGCCTCAGCAGCGGGATGTTGTCCGTGGAGAGGGTGTGGCGCCCGGGCCCGAAGAGGTCGAGCGCCTGTCCGTCCCGGAAGAGGATGGCCTCCTGGGATTCCTGGACAACCAGCTGGGTCCAGTTGCCCAGGGCATTGCTCCTTTCCGGATTTTTGGGGTCCACATAACGCCAGGCGAAGATGTCCGCCGGGTTCAGGCCGGGGTCCCATTCTACAATTTGCATCAGGGCCATTAGTATCCGCTCCTTTTTGTCTCTGGTCTACAGGTCGGGGTTCAACAGCTCCATGGCGATCATCCTGTTGATCTGGGCCTGGAGGTATAACGGACCGAAAAGAAAGATCATCAGGCCCGACGGGGCGATGCTCAGGACGGCGACGCTCTTCTCCAGGTAGCGCGAGGCGTAGAGCTGAAGGATGCTGCGGGCCTTGAAGGACAGCCAGATGGAAAGGATGAAAAACGCCAGGCTCAGGAGGGTGAAACAGTCCTGGACCTCCTCCTCCGAGAGCCCCAGGGCCTGGCCGACGGAGCTCTGGGGGATCAGAATCCAGCCCAGGTGAAGGGCGAGCTGCAGGCAGGCCGCCCAGAAGGGAATCTGAATATTCGGGGCGAGGCGGTTTAGGGATTTGTTCCTGAGGACATGCCACACGCTGCCGTAAACGCCGAAGGTAAAAAAATAAAGGAAGAAAAGCATTCCCCCCGACACCCGCTTCATGGAGAGAAGCCCTTTCCTTCTCTTTTCCCTCAGGATCGCCTCGAGGTTTTCCGCTGCGTGCGGTGTGGCCGCACCGCAATACTCGCATCGTTCGGCCCCGATGGGCAGGGCCGCGCCGCAGTGTCTGCAGTTCATGTTCGAATCTTTTCCTCCATTTGTCGACCGGATTGGGGGAGGTGCGTCCCCGACATTCCCATTTTTATTCTGCTCGGAAAGGAATGTCCTGTCAAGCCATTGTGAGCCCGGAGCGGGGCGTGGCCGGGGTGGTTTTTCCCATGTCGGGCCATGCCGTTGCGTTGAAAACGTAAAACGAATGAGTTTTTTGTTCCGCATTTGGGGAGGGATGGGATAGAATAAAAGAAAGTGCCTGGAGAACTCCGGGGGACTTCGTCTGCGTTGGGCGCAATGCCTGTGCAAACGGTTTGTACAAACCGTGCGGAGTGTGAATTTCCCATGATGGACGAGGAATATTTTCGGGAAAGGATGTCGAAAATTGTTTGCGGAGCTCAAGAAATTTTGTACGATGCGGACGGGGAGACTTTTTGTTTTATCGCTGGGACTTTCGTTTCTTCTGGGGTTCTCGGCCTTGCAGCCCACTCCCGCAAAGGCGGGGGACGCCGAGGTTAAAGTAGTCCCCAAGAGGTCCGCAGGGGTAAAGAGCCGCGGGACCGTCCGTAAGGCATCGGTCAGGAGGAGAGGCTCTCGGGGGAGGGGCGGCAAGATCTTCGCGTCGGGCAGCGGCACGCTGAAGAGTCCCTGGATCGTCCGCACGGCGGCCCAGATGGAGGCTTTTGCCCGATCCGTCAATCAGGGCAATTCCTATTCCGGTAAGAGGATCCGCCTGATGGCCGACCTCGATTTGAGTGCCATGCGGTGGAATCCCATCGGTTTTTACCGGGAGGGGGGAAGCCGCCCGTTCAAGGGGGTCTTTGACGGGAACGGCCATGTCGTGCGGGGGCTCGGCATCGAGGCTCCGGCCGCGGGCATGGCGGGGCTCTTCGGGGTATTGGAGGGGGCGACCGTCGTGGGGCTTACCATCGAGGACGCCTCCGTATCGGCTGGACCCAACGTCGGCATCTTGGCGGGGCTCGCCATACGCTCCGAGGTGCGGAACTGCTCCGTGTCCGGCAGCGTACTGGGTACGGAGAACGTGGGAGGGCTGATTGGACAGACGTCCGAGAGCCGTCTGTCCGGCCTCTCCTTCTCGGGGACGGTCAAGGGGCGGGCCTCGGGCACGGGGGGGCTGATCGGTTCCATGTTCGGCACCCTCCTCAGCCGGGCCGAGGTCCGCGGGGAGGTCTCGGGGCAGGACAACGTCGGCGGCCTGGCGGGCAACGTCCGTGAAGGAGAGCTGAACGAGGCGAGGACACGGGAATTGACGGTACAGGGCCGAAAAACGGTTGGCGGCATGATTGGCTTCGCCTCTGATTCCGTCGTCATCCGCCGGTCCCTGTTCGACGGGACCGTCGAGGGCAGGGAGAATACGGGGGGACTTGTGGGCTGGGTGGAGTCCGGGAACCTGACCGGAAACTCCGTCTCCGGTTCCGTCCTGGGATGGGAACGGACGGGCGGGGTGGCAGGCCTCTGGGGCGATGGCCTGGCACGGCGCTGCATCGTGGAGGCCTCCGTCAGCGGGACCTCGGATGTGGGCGGCCTCGCGGGCCGTATGGAGAAGGGACTCGCGAACCAATGTGAGTCCTTGGGCTACGTCGAGGGGGGCAAATCGGTTGGAGGTCTGGTCGGGGACATGGTCTCCGGAAAGCTGGAGAAGTGCATGGCGTCCGGAAGCGTAAAGGGGTCCCTGACGTCGGGGAGGGAGATAGGCAGCACCTCCCGATAAGGGCTGAAGATATCCGAAAGCCTGTTCCGAAAGTGCGGGGCGCCTCCGAAGGGCGCCCCGTTTTCCTCCCTAGCTATTGAACTTCCGAATCTCGTAGCCCGCGAACTGGGCCGCGATGCTCAGCGCCTCCCGCTGAGACTCGCCGGGTACGCCGCCGGAGTCCGCGGCGAGGGCGACGAACCCCACGATGCTCTTGCCGTCGTGGATCGGGACCAGGTATTGCATGCGCTCGAGCTCCTTCCACGAAGCTGCGTCCAGCCCCCAGGTGCCGAGGACCTCGGAGGCCGGGGTGCGCTTCAGGTCATAAATGGGCTGCAGGCTGCGGGAGACCTCGCATCGCCGGGAAGCGCGCAGGACGGGATGGTCCGAGCAATCCCTGACGCCGCCGGAGCGGTGCTCCGCCAGGACGTAGCCCTCGCGTTCTCCGTCCCATACGGACAAAAGGCATTCCGACATCTGCCCCATCTCCAGGAACACGTCTGCGGCGAGGGCCAGGAAACGGCTGCGGTCCTCCTCGTCCCTCAGGGCTCTCAGGACGCTCGAGAGGGAGAGGATCGTGAAGTCCCCCGAGGAGGCCTGCGACGCCGCCAGGGTGTTTTTGGAACGGAGGCTGTTGATGGCGATGGCGCGGGATGCGAGGTTCCCCAGAAGCTCGAGGAAATGAAGCATCTCGCTGTCCGGGAGGTCCTCCCATTCCAGGATGCAGAAGAGCCGCGTCTCCGCCTCGGCGATGGGAAGCACGACCCGATAGGGGGCGGGACCGTGATTCAGTACCGGCGCGGAGGGCAGGATGGTCTGAGCGTAGATGCCCTCGCGCGGCGGAAGGACGTCCATTTTGCCCGCCAGGAGGCTCAGGCGGCCCCCTTCGTCCTTCAGGATGGAGACGGTCTTCGGGAACAGGCTCTCGCGCAGGACATCCGCGACGAAGGAGGCGAAGTATTCGAGGGGCATGGGCTCGAAAATGGATGCCAGTGTGCTCTTCGTGGCCAGGATCATGTAGGAGAGGCGGGAGAGCTTGCTCTCGTTGGCGTCGACCCTCTGGAACTGCTGCCAGAGCCGAACCAGTCCGGCGTAGGGCTTCAGTTCGTCCAGCAGGAACTCGTCGGCCTTTTCCCTCAGCAGAATATAGACCTCCCAGTGCGGCCCGCGCATGCGCAGACCCCACGGCCATCCCTCCTTCTCCGTCTGAGCCTGTTCCAGCTCACAGGGGGATACGGCGGGGCGGCTCGAGAAGAGGGAGCGCAGGCGAAGAGCCTCTCCCGACAGAATGAGCTGCGTCGGGTTCGTCCCCACGGCGTCGAGGATATGGAGGTCCGCCCCTCGGGGAACCAGGATGAGGGCGGACGGGACCTTGGGAGCCAGAAAGTCCGTAAGCAATTTCAGTGCTCCGCCGGACAAGACAAAATCCATTTGTTCATACATGTTGTTCACGAGCTGTTCACCTCCGGCAAAAATGACGCCCGCTCGACGTTGGCGTCCGAGGCGGCGCGTGGTACGTCTTTGAAGTATTGAAGCATCGAAACAGAAGCATCCGCGTGTTGCCCTCTCCCGTCCGCACATTGCATCGTTTTGATAAATGGGGCAGATCGGGATAAAATTTCCCTCGTATTGTATACTTTTTTTGTTGTAAAATCGATAGAGTAGGGCTCATGCTGAAGTTTTTATGGAGGTAACGGATCATTATGGGAGATGCAGTGCTTCGTAGGGTTGGCGTTGAGGTGCATGGAATTCGTATGCCCGTGATCCGCAGGGGCGACGACCTGGTGAAGATGGCCGCGGAACACCTCGTCGAGGCCTCGGTTTCGGGCTACGCGCCCTTTACCCTCAGGGACCGCGACGTGGTGGGGGTCACGGAGTCCCTCGTGGCGAGGGCTCAAGGCAATATCGTCACTCTGGAGGAGATAGCCGCGGACGTTCGCGACAAGATCCCGGAGGGGGATGCGGCGGTCGCCTTTCCCATCCTCAGCCGCAACCGTTTCATGTCCCTGCTCGATGGGATCGTCCGGGGAATTCGGGGAAAGGTTCACCTCTTCCTGTCCTTTCCCTCGGACGAGGTGGGCAACCACCTGATCGACCCCGCCGAGTACCTCAAGCGCTCCTCGGGCATGCCGGAGTGCTTCGGCACGGCGGAGTACGACGCGCGGTTCGGGCGCTACAGGCATCCCTTCACGGGGGTGGACTACGTGGAGCTCTACAAGGACCTGGCTCCGGGGAGAATAGAAATCCACTTCACGAACAACCCGCTGCGCATCCTGGACGTCACCTCCCGGGTCGTGATGGCGAACATCCACAATCGGGGCCTCTATGCCGGCCTTCTGCGGGAGAGGGGAGCCTCGGTCTGGACCCTGGATCAGATCTGCACGGAACCGCGTTCCAATGGAGGCGGATACAACCCCGAGTTCGGGCTTCTGGGGTCCAACTACTCCCAGGAGGGGTCCGTCAAGCTTTTCCCGCGCGATGCGGGGGCCTTTGCGCGCAGCCTACAGCAGGAGATCCTTCGCCTCACCGGGCGCAGGGTCGAGGTCCTGGTCTACGGGGATGGCGCCTTCAAGGACCCCGTCTGCGGGATCTGGGAGCTGGCCGATCCCGTCGTCTCTCCCGGATACACAGACGGCCTGAAGGGCACGCCCTCCGAGATCAAGTTCAAGATGATCGCGGACAACGCCCAGGGGGATGCGGAGGAGGCCGTCCGCAGCGCCATTCGCTCGAAGCCCGCCGCAAGCGGAAGGGAGTCGGGACTGGCGGAGGAGAAGAACGCCCTCGGGACCACCCCGAGGCGCTATACGGATCTTCTGGGCTCCCTGTGCGACCTCGTCTCCGGGAGCGGGGACAGGGGCACCCCCGTCATTCACATATCGGGTTACTTCGACTCGTACATCGACGGGTAGTCCCGCCGTCGGAGCCCAACGATACGAGCCGGAGGACCAAACCGAGAGCTCAAGTCAAAGGATAATTGAGGAGGAGACCGATCGTGAGGCGGACCTTTTTTCTCCCCGTTTTTACTGCGCTTCTTGCCCTGCTGGTCCCGATGCCCGCGCTGGCCCTTCCCCTGCGGGCGCGGGCGCTTTTCATCGGGGATATCATGGCCCACAAGCAGCAGCTGGACGCTGCAGCGACGGGGAGAAACGGCAGCAGAGAGTGGGACTTCGCCCCGCAGTTCCGAAGGGTGCGGCCGCTCTTCGGGGGCGATGCCCTGATCGTCGGGAACCTGGAGACGACGTTCGCCGGCCCCCAAAAGGGGTATGCCGGGTATCCCTCGTTCAACACCCCGGACTCGCTTGCGGACGCGCTGGTCGGTCTGGGGGTCCACGTCGTCACCCTGGCGAACAACCATATCCTGGACCGTGGGGCGGGAGGCGCGCGCCGGACCGTCGAGGTCCTGAACCGGTCGGGCATCCTGTGGACGGGGCTGGGGCTGGACGACGTCCCTGAAAACGACGCACTTCTGGTGGAGCATGGGGGGCTGAGGTGGGCCTTCGTCAACTACTCCTACGGGAGCAACCGGCTTCTCTCCTCGAGCGACGTCCACCTCAACGTCATCTCGGACTCGGCGATCTCCGAGGGGCTCGCACGGGCGCGGACCCTGAGCCCCGACATCATCACGGCCTGTTTCCACTGGGGTCAGGAGTATCACTTCGTCCCGTCGGACCATCAGAGGAGGGCTGCCGAGGCGGCTTTGGCGCAGGGGGCCCATCTGGTCATCGGAACCCACCCCCATGTCCTGCAGCCGATGGAACTCCGTCTCGCCTCCTCCGACTATGGTCCTGATGCCCGGCTCGTCGCCTGGTCCTTGGGGAACTTCGTGTCCTTTCAGCGGACGCTGCCACGGGAGCGTAGCTGCGTGCTCGCGGTCGAGGTCGAAAAGGCGGCCGAGGGCGAGGGAGCCCGTTTGGTCCGCGTCTCCGTCGCCCCGACGCGGGTGGCCCTCGTCCCCTCGGGCAGGGGGCGGCGGGCCGAGGTTGTCTATGCCGGAACGGGGGGCAGCTTCAACCATGCGGGGCTCCCCGCGTTGGAGCTGGAACGGACGCAGAGGGCCGGAGGACGCATCCTGGATTTCCTGGGCGTGGATGGTGAGCCCGACGAAAACGGCTTCTATACGCTCTGGTGCGCCGAGGACCCCGGACGCCTCCCCATCCCTAGGCTCAGATCCCCCCGCGATTGACGCATACGGATGAATCCAGAGGATGACGATTCGCCGTACGTTCTTGCTGGCGTGCCTTGCCGTCGCTTCGCTCTGCGTTTTTCCGGTCCTTCCGGCCGGTGCGGCCCGGATCGACTGGTTCCTGCAGCCCGTATGGGAGCGGGCCTCCCGGTTCTCCGAGGGGCTCGCCGCCGTACGGTCCGGCGGGTATTGGGGCTACATCGAACCGGGGGGGCGCTGGGTCGTGGGGCCGACTCTGTCGGACGCCCACCCCTTCAGGGAAGGAGCCGCAGCCGTCTCGGTGCGGGGCCGGTGGGGTTTTTTGGACAGAAAGGGGAAGTTTTTCATTCCTCCGGCCTTCGATGCTGCCGGATCCTTCTGTGGGGAGCTTGCCGCCGTGCGGTCCGCGGACAAGTGGGGGTACATCGACCGGTCGGGTCGGCTTGCGATACCCGCCAGCTTCGACCTGGCCGGCGACTTCTATCAGGGGCGGGCGGCGGTGGCGCTTGGGGGACGTTATGGGTTTATCGATCGGCGTGGGAAATGGGTTGTCGACCCGATCTACGACGAGGCCTGGCCGTTTGTGGAGGACCGTGCGGCGGTCCTCGTGAAGGGGAGGCTGGGGTTCCTGGACCTCTCGGGGGAGGTCGCCGTCGAGCCGTGTTACGATCCCGTGCTGGGCGGAAAGGTTTTCTCCGGTGGCGTTTCGGGGGTTGCGCTTCATGGCCTCTGGGGATTCATCGATTTGGCGGGAAAATGGACCGTGGAGCCCTCGTACGAGGCGGTTCTGGATTACAGCGAGGGCCTGGCTGCGGTGCGCCGTGCGGGGCTCTGGGGCTTCATCTCCTCGTCGGGAGAGCTGGCGATCCCCTACGCCTTCCAGGACGTGATGTCCTTCTCGGAGGGAGCGGCCGGTGCGGCCAGCCAGGGACGATGGGGCTACATCGACCGCCGGGGCGCCTGGATGGCCGACCCCGTCTACCTGGAGGCCTGGCCCTTCTCGGAGGGACTGGCCCCGGTGCGCAGCGCCTCTAACGGCAGGTGGGGCTATGTGGGACGCAGCATCCCGCCCCTCTTCGGAGCCCGAAGCTTCCAGGAGGCCGGGGCCTTCTCGGATGGACTCGCCCTTGTGAGCGATGGGGGCGGAAAACATTACATCGACATGCAGGGACGGGATGCCTTCGAGGGGATGTTCGCAGATGCACGGGATTTTTCGGAGGGGCTTGCTGCGGTGCTCTCCGGGGACCGCTGGGGGTACATCGACCGTAAGGGCCGGATGGTGATCCCCCCACGTTTCGAGGCTGCAGGCCCCTGCTCCGAGGGGCTGCTTGCGGTTCGCGTGAAGGGACGATGGGGATTCATCGACAGGAAGGGAAACTGGGCCGTGAAGAACATTCATGAGGAAGTCTGGCCCTTCTCGGAGGGGCTGGCCGCGGTCCGGAGGGGGAAGAAGCTCGGCTACGTCGACGCATCTGGAACGCTCCGGGTGCCCTACCGTTTCGAAGTCCCCTCCCGGGGGAGCGAAGTGGGAAAATTTTCGGAGGGGCTGGCCGCCGTGCTGAGCGGCGGAAAGACCCTTTTTATCGACAAGAAGGGCAATGCCGTGATCCGGGGAAACTTCATCCCCTGGACGGGCGAGGCCCCTCGCTTTCGCTGGGGCGTCGCCTGTCTGGAGACCTCGAAGGGGGGGTGGCGGTATGTGAACCGTGGCGGACGATATATCGGAGAGCCTCCTGTCGGCTCTGTCGACGCCGCCTCCGGCTCCGTCCCCGGTATCCTGCCCTATCGCTCGGACTCGGGGGCCTGGGGCTACAGAAACATGGATGGGACCGTCGTTGTCCCGCCTTTTCTCGATGCGGCGCGTCCCTTCAAAGAGGGGATAGCGGCGGTCTCCCTGGGGGGGCGCTGGTGGTATATCGCCGAGCCGGGACGATAGTTCCGGCTCCTCTCTCGGGTACCTGCTTCCCCTCCTATTCCCTAAATGAACGAGGGGACGGAACGTAGCTTCCGCGTCTCACGGCGTTCCGGAAGGCCGTAAACCTGAGGAGAGACGGCCAGGAATATTCGGGTCATGTGGTCGGCATCGTTGAAGACGGCCTTGAAGAGGGCTATCCTCAGGAGTTCCCCCGTATCCTCGCGATACGTTGCGAACGAGGACTGACGCGTCACGAACAATTCCCTCAGAACCTGGACCGCCGCAGAGCGATTGGGGAAGAGAAAGGGCATGGACTGCATCAGCAGGGCATTTTTCTCGACCCCGTAGAACTCCACCAGGGCATCGTTGACGTTGGTGAGGAGGATGTCGTTCAGATAACCGTTCAAAACCGTATCGGCATTCGTGGGGTGAGGCCTCACCAGGGGCTGCAGGGGAACCATGCGCCCCAGCCCGAGGAAGGGTTGGGAGAAGATGAAGTCCTGCTCCTGACCGCTGACGCTGTGTTGGACGATGAGGTCCCGATCCTGCTCGATACGGCGGGGAATACAGTAGAGGGCTGTGATGGTGTCCTCGGTGCCGAAATGGACGGAGCAGGACATCTCCACCTCCAGGGCCTCGCCCGATTCCCCAACCAGGGTGGTCGGGGCCTGAAGCTGCCCGACCTTGGAGAGCATGTCCAGAAAACGCAGGGCAGCCTCCTCCCGATAAAAAAAGGACATAAAGCTCTTTCCCTTCAACGGAAAATCGGATAACCCTAAACCGGTGACGTCCTGGCCGAACAGCTTCCGCGCGGCTTTGCTCGCCTTGTGGACGACGAATTCCTGCCCCAGGGTCACAAGCTGAGCCTCCTCGTTGAACAGCATCGACACATCCTGCGAGCGGGGGCGAAATTCCAGCCACGGCTCCTGGGTCATGTCGGCGAAGGCGTTGAAGGCGGCAATGTCCTCGGCCTGATGCGAAAGGGCTATGTCGGTTGGCAACACGATGTGCAGATACGCCAAGATGAACTCCTCCCCGTCGAAGATCAGGATATCCACGGTGGCGGAGATCGTTTTCAGGCTGCCCTGCGGGTCCGCGAATTGAAAGACGAACGGGGTCTTGTCGTCCCTGCTGCGTTTTGCCCTGAAATAAAGCTCCAATAGACCATGCCGGATTGGGCGCGTCAGTTGGGGAATGCGAATAAACGACCTGCCCTTGATGTTCTCGTCGAGGAAACCCAGCTCATGGACGAAAGCCGCGTTACAGGCGAGGATACGTCTCATCTTGGAGCTTATGACGAGGACAGGATCCGAAAGGCTGTCAATAATCGCTTGTGTTTCTCGATTGATCTGCACGACGGCAACCTCCCGAACGTAATTTCAATACCCTATCCGTATTTTACGCTGAAGGGCGGTAAAAGGCAATTCGCGGTTTTCCCTCCCTACAGGCTTTACGTCCGCGGGAATGGCGTCGCCCGATCCTCGGAAGACAGCTCCTTTCGCCCTCCTTAAACTTTTCTGCCGGGAAACCGCACGACGATGCTTGATACCCCGACCAGCAGCATCACTGGTAGGGTGATCCCCACCGGGGTGTCGTAGGGCAGGAGCAGACGATAGAAAACGAAGCCGGCCGCCCATAAAAGGGCGCTCCTGAGGTCCAGCGGACGGCTGGGGTCGACCTCCCGCCTGCCGAGGAGCCAATAGTCCACGAACAGGATCGAGAACAGCGGGGCGAACACGGAGCCGATGAAGAACAGGAAGTTCTCGTACTGCTCCATGGATACGGACGCGGCCAATATGGTCCCGAGGGCGCAGACCAGGACCGCAACCGTTTTCTCGTTCAACCTCTCGCTGAGGTTGGCGGCGCTGACCCCGGCCGAGTAGACGTCGAGGAAGGTGGTGGTTACGGTGGAGAATAGGACGATCAGCAGGGCGGCGAGCCCCAGGCCGGCCGCAAGGAGGATCCGGGCGATGTCGGCGGTCCCCGCGTAGAGGGACGCGCCCAGCCCGATGGCGAACATCAGCACGCTCCCGATGAAATAGCCCAGCACGCTGACCGCAGTCCCCGCGAACGGACGCCGCAGCCTTCGCGTGTAGTCGGAGATGAGCGGCATCCATGAGAGCGACATGGAGACGTTCAGCTCGACGGCGGTCCCGAAGGAGATCGGCTCCCCCGCCGCCGCACCGGACCCCGTCTGTCCCAGGACCGTGAACCCCAGGACGAGGGAGAGCCCGAAGAGCATCGTCACTACGACGACGTTGACGCGGGCCAGGTTCTTGATGCCTATGAGGACCCACAGGGCGATCAGGACTCCGATGACCGCGCAGCCCACGGCCTCGTTCCGGAACCCCCAGAGCTCCCCCGTGATTCCGTCCATGGCCTTGGCTCCGCTGACGATCATGATGGCAGTCCACCCCAGCAGCTGCACCAGGTTGAGGATGGAAAAGGCGTAGGAACCGTACCTCCCGAAGGAGATGCGGACCGACCTGGCGGCCGAGAGGCCGCTTTGTGCGCCGATCAGTCCCGCGGGGAGGAGCAGCGCGGCCCCGATGACGTGCCCCACCAGGATGGCCCCCATGCCCATTTCAAAGCCGAGGGGCGCCAGCAGCGCGCCGGTCAGGATCTCCGCGATGGAGACCGCCGCGCCGAACCACAGGAGCATCTGACTGAACGTGGATACCTTTTCGAGCTCTGTCTGCGTGCTCATGCCCTCGTCTCCTCTCCGTCCATTCCCCTCAGGCCCTCCCTGTAGAGATCGTAGAAGTGGTGCGTGGGGCCATGTCCCTTCCCGATGGAAAGCGCGTGCTCGATGGCCGTGGTGACGTAGCGCTTGGCCCGTTCCGTGGCCCCGGCGACGTCGTATCCCAGGGCCAGGTTCGAGGCGATGGCAGAGGAGAACGTGCAGCCCGTGCCGTGCGTGTTTTTGGTGTCGATGCGGCGTGCCTCGAGGAGCCGAAAGTCCGTTCCGTCGAAAAGGACGTCGATGGCGTCCCCCGAGGCATGACCGCCCTTCACCAGGACGCTGCGGCAGCCCATGGCGTGGATGCGCCGCGCCGCCTCCTTCATGTCGTCCAGGGTTCCAATCTTCATGTCGGCGATCCGCTCGGCCTCCGGGATGTTCGGCGTCAGGACGTCCGCCAGGGGGACGATCGCCTTGATCAAGGCGCCCACCGCCCCGGGGTCCATCAGGGGGCAGCCGTTCTTGGCGTACATGACCGGGTCGACGACCACGTTTTTGGGGGCGTAACGCCTCAGCTTCCCCGCGACGGCCCTCATGCACGAGGGGGTGGAGAGCATCCCCACCTTCACGGCATCCGCCCCGATATCCTCGAAGACCGCGTCCATCTGCTTCTCGATCATGTCCGGCGTCACGTCCTGGATGGCGATCACCCGGCTGGTGTTCTCCGCCACCACCGATACGACGACGCTCATGCCGAAGACCCCGTGGGCCGAGAACGTCTTGAGATCGGCCTGGATTCCCGCTCCGCCGCTGCAATCGGAGCCCGCTACGGTCAACACTTTACGCATGGCAAGGACCTCCCGAATCAAAAGTTGAAGGGCGCCTTTCCATTACAGGAAAGCGCCCTTCTCCATGACGACACACATCTCTGCTTCCCTACGCCGGTATTAGCCGACAGGTTCAAGGGGTCAGGTTTTAACCTTCTCAACGCACTTCAGTTCCCCCGCAAACGATATTCTTTTATCCAAGCCCTATTCTAGGTCAGTGCCGAGTCGAAGTCAAGCGCGCGATTTCCGCATATATCGGGCGGATACCGCTCTTGAATTTGTACTCAAACCTGATAATATTTGAAAAATGAACGCAAAGACGATAGACGGCGCCATCGACGCCTTTATGGCGTATGTCGGCAGCAGGACTGCTTCCGAACATACGCTGATTAACTATACGGTGGATCTGAAGCAGTTTTCGGAGTATCTGGAGGGGCGGTCCCTATCGGATGTTGGCCTCGTGGACCCTGCGGTCCTGCGCGCCTACCTCCGGGAACTGTCCGGGTGGGGCTATGCCCGGACGACGATATCCCGCAAGCTCTCCTCCCTGCGCGGCCTCTTCTCCTTCCTGAAGGAGTGCGGCATCTTGGACAGGGACCCGGCCCGTGCTTTGCGCGGTCCCTCGGCCCCGCGGGGACTGCCGAGGGCGCTCTCGGAGGAGGCCGTGAACCGGATGCTCGAGATGGCCTCGGCGAGCGAGTCCCCCATCCGGGACACGGCCATCCTGGAGCTGCTCTATGGGTGCGGGCTTCGGGTGTCGGAGCTCACGGGGCTCAGGTGGGCGGACGTGGACATCCAGGAGCGCTGGATCATCGTCCTGGGCAAGGGGGACAAGGAAAGGCGTGTGCCCTTCGGCGGCTGTGCGCAGAGGGCGCTCGAGCGGCTGGGGATGCAGCGCGATCCGGAGGAGCCCTACGTCTTTTCGGGACGCGGGGGGAAAGCCCTCACGGTCCGGACGGTGCACCGCATCGTTACGACACTGGCCGAACGCGCGGGGCTGAAGGGCGTGACGCCCCACGTCCTGCGCCACAGCTGTGCGACGCACCTGGTGGAGCGGGGGGCGTCGCTGAAGTTCGTGCAGGAATTCCTGGGGCACGAGAGCCTCTCCACGACGCAAATTTACCTCACCATCAGCGCGTCCTGGATGAAGGAGAGTTACGCCTCGACCCATCCCCGGGCCAAGGTCGGCAAAGATGCTTTGTGAGACCGTCCCGTGAATTCGGAACGATAGGGACAGGACATGCGACGACGTGATATAGAGAAAACGGCAAAGAGAACGGCAACGGAAGCTGCGGAAAGGATGAGGACACTGTTCAAGGGAACGACCATCGTGTGCGTCCGCTCGGGAGAGAGGGTGGCTATGGCCGGGGACGGCCAGGTGACCCTGGGAAGCCAGATCGTCAAGTCGGGGGCGCGTAAGGTACGCCGCCTCTTCAACGGAAAAATTTTGACGGGTTTCGCGGGCAGCACCGCCGACGCCATGACCCTGCTCGAGCGGTTCGAGAACCGTCTGGAGCAGGAGAAGGGCGATCTGATGAAGGCGGCCGTCAAGCTGGTGAGGGAATGGCGCACGGACAAAGCGCTGCGCCGCCTCGAGGCGATGATGCTGGCGGCGGATTCCAGGCTCACCCTGCTGCTCAGCGGGGCGGGGGACATCCTGGAGCCGGAGGGCAGCGCGGCGTCCATCGGGTCAGGGGCCGGTTATGCCCTGGCCGCGGCACGGGCGTTCTGCGAGGGGACGGACTGGCCTCCCGAGCGCATCGCCAGGCGGGCCATCGAGCTGGCCTCGGAGATCTGTATCTACACGGACAACGTGGTGACGCTGGAGGTGCTGGAATGACGCCCCATTTGGACTCCGCCCTGACGCCCTCCCGGGTGATCGAGTATCTGGACCGCTATATCGTGGGTCAGGAGAAGGCCAAGCGCGCCGTGGCGGTGGCGCTTCGCAACCGCCTGCGCCGCAGGATGCTCCCGCCCGAGATGGCGCGCGAGGTCATGCCCAAGAACATCCTGATGGTGGGGCCGACGGGCGTGGGAAAGACCGAGATTGCCCGGCGCCTGGCGACGCTGGTTCATGCGCCCTTCATCAAGGTTGAGGCCACGAAGTTCACGGAGGTGGGGTATGTGGGACGGGACGTGGAGTCCATGATCCGCGACCTCGTCGAGTTCGCTGTGACCATGGTACGCAGGCGGATGCTGGAGGACGTCCAGGGTCCCGCTCTGGAGCGGGCGGAGCAGCGTCTGGTCGATGTCCTGCTGCCCAGGAGCGAAAAGAAATTCTCCGTCCCCGATTTCATGAAGGTGTTTGGGGCCGGGGCCGGGGCGGCCGATGCGGAGGAGGAACGTCCCTCCGAGGAGGAGCACGGACAGGAGACGACTCGGGCCAAGCTCCTGGCGATGCTGCGGGATGGGCGGCTGAACGACCGCGAGGTCGACGTCGAGGTCTCGGACAACTCGGCGGCCATTCCCGTCCTGGGCGGCGCCGGTATGGACTCCATGGGCATCAGCCTGAACGAGATGCTCAGCGGGATCCTGCCCAAGAGGTCGAAGAAGCGCCGAATGAAGGTGGGGGAGGCCCTGAGGGCCTTCCAGGGCGAGGAGGCCGAGAAGCTGATAGACTCGGACGCCCTGGCGCAGGAGGCGCTGGAGAAGGTCCAGGAGGACGGCATCGTCTTTCTGGACGAGCTGGACAAGGTCGTCGCCAGGGGAGGGGCCGGCGGCCCCGACGTGAGCCGCGAGGGGGTGCAGCGGGACCTCCTCCCGATCGTGGAGGGGTCGGTCGTCCAGACCCGCTACGGACCGGTCCGGACGGACCACATCCTCTTCATCGCCGCTGGGGCCTTCAGCGGCGTAAAACCGTCCGACCTGATCCCCGAGCTCCAGGGGCGCTTCCCCATCCGCGTCGAGCTCCAGCCCCTGTCCTGGGAGAACCTCCAGCAGATCCTGACGGAGCCGGAGAACAGCCTTCTGAAGCAGTACAGCGCCCTGATCGCCACCGAGGGGACGGAGCTGCGTTTCACGGAGGAGGCTACCCGCGAGATCGCGGAGCTGGCCAGCCGCATGAACGCGGAGATGGAGGACATCGGGGCGCGTCGGCTGCACACGATGCTGGAGCAGCTGCTCGAGGAGATCAGCTTCAGCGTCTGCGATGCGCCGACGGAGCGAATCGAGATAGACGCGGACATGGTCCGGGAACGGCTGAACGGGCTGGTCGAGGACAGGGATCTCCGCCGCTACCTTCTTTAACCCCTTCGAAATCTGCGGGGGGATCGTGGCAAGGTACCTAAGAAACTTTGACATTTTATTGGATATAGTTTCTATTATATTGAATTATTCTGCGGCCTTTGTTATTATATCCTAAATTTGTCGAATATGGTTCCGACTTCCTTGGCGATGTTCGGCAGTCATTCGTTGGGGTTTGGGAGAATTTGGAAGTGGGATTGTCTCAACAAGAAGATCGCCCGTTGGCAAGGGACAGGGCAATCGAAAGGTTTCAAGGAGGGCTTCGATCAATGGAAAAAAAGGCTGAGAAAACCCGTGGCTCCAGGAAAACGGGCGTGAAGGCGAGGGCTACCGTCACGTTGGATGACGGCAGGGGAAATCTGCTGAACGCGAAGGCTTTGGGCATAAAGGATTCCGATGCCGTCGAGGCGGCGCTGATGGATCTTCTGGAGAAGACCCGGCAGGTGGGGCGCGCTCTGCAGAACCGCCGCGAGGGGGATCCTCTGGATTACGCCAAGTTGGCCAAGCTGCTCTCGGAGTTTTCGACGGCCAATGTCTACATTGTGGATCAGCCGGGAAACCTTCTGGGATATACCTGGCTTCCCGAGTACGAGTCCCGGACGCTTCTGGAGAGCCTGAAGGAGGGGGCGATGCCGGCGGGCCTGGCCGACAAGATGAATCGTTATCGGGAGTCCGTTATCTGCGACGAGGACGCGTTCCTCTTCGACGATCCCAGCACGGGGAGGAGGCCGGAGAAACACCTGATGTACGTTCCCATCTACGGCGCCGCGGCGGAACGGCTGGGGACGGTCCTCCTGGTCCGTTTCCATGCGCCCTTCATGGTCCGGGACGTGCTGCTGGCGGAGTACCTGGGGTCGCTCGTCGGCATCGAGATGCTCAACGATCGGAACCGCACCATCGAGGAGCACTCCCGCGACCGCATTGCCGTCCAGATGGCGATGCGCGCCCTCTCCTACTCGGAGATAGAGTCCATGAAGCACATCATCGCGGAGCTCGGGGGGCAGGAGGGGGTTGCCGTGGCCAGCAAGGTCGCAGATCGGGTCGGTGTGACCCGCAGCGTCATCGTCAATGCCCTGCGCAAGCTGGAGAGCGCTGGACTTATCGAGAGCCGCAGCCTGGGGATGAAGGGCACCTACATCAGGGTGCTCAGTCCTCTTTTCGTGGAGGAACTGGGGGTGGCCTCCTCCACTCGCGTCGCCTATTGACGCGCAGGCTTGCGGACGGATGGAGTGGGAGGGGAAAACGTATTCGTCCTTCGCTCCACAGGCCTCTCGCTGTAGTATAATTCTGGAGGGGAGGAGTGAGGACCATGTTGGGCGAATTCACATGGAACGTTCTGGAGAAGGATATGGAGGGCCTGGCACAGCGCTTCAAAGCTGTGTCGAGAAACGTCGCCAACGCGGATACCCCGGGTTACGCCCGGCGCAACGTCTCCTTCGAGGATCAGCTTCGGGATGTCCTTCAATCGGGGAGAAGGCTGCGCATGACCGTTACGGATCCCGCCCATATCCCCACGCGTCCCCTCCTGGTGTCGGACGTGAAGCCCGTGGAGCTGAAGATACGCGATGAGGTGTACCGGCTGGACGGCAACAACGTCGACCCGGAGCGGGAGATGGCGATCATGTCGGAGACGCGCATGATGTATAACGCCATGAACCGTCTGGCGGCTAAAAAGCTCGCCGTTTACCGCTCCGTCATAGCAGGACGGTAGCTTTTGCGGTACTGAGGAGAGAGCTCGGAGTATGAGAATATTCGAGAGTATGGAGGTCGCGGGCAGTGCGCTGACGGCCCATCGTCTCTGGATGGACACGATATCCTCCAACCTGGCGAACATCAACACCACCCGTACCCTTGCGGGAGGCCCCTACAAGCGCAGGGTGCCGGTCTTCGCCGAGATGCTGGACAAGACGATCGGTGGCTACCGGGATATCGGGGGGGTTCGCGTCACGGAGATCACGGAGGACAAGACCCCGCCTCGCCTGGTCTACCAGCCGGAGCATCCGGACGCCAACGCCGACGGGTATGTGGCCTTTCCGAACGTCAACCTGGTTCGGGAGATGACGGATATGCTTGTGGCGAGCCGCGCCTACGAGGCGAACCTTTCCGTGGCCACCAGCGCCCGTGACATGTGGAACAGCGCCCTGGAGGTCCTGCGCGGCTGAGCACGTGAGGTGTTTTTTGTTTTTTGGTCCACTGACGATGATTCCGACGGATTTTTTCCGTCGGTTTTTTGTTTCTTTGCTTCTTTCTTTTATGGGGAGGTTCGAGCGTGCAGATACGGCAGCGTCCCGTGGCGGGCGGTTTGGATGAGTTGAAGGAGCTCTGGGAGAGCGGAGGTAGCGTGCACGATCGCGCCGGTGGCGCGGCTCGGGCCTGGATGTGTCCGGAGGGACGCATTGCGGCCATTTTCCCCGACGTGCGCCAGGCCTCGGAGTTCGCCCTGGACCGTAAGGCGTTCTTTCCCGAAAGGCCCTTGTTCCGCATCGCCGAGCTTCCCCTGACCCTGCAGACTATAGGCAGCCGGCCGCTTCTCCTCGAGCGGGGGGAGACGATTCGGCGCTGGACGGCGGAGGGCGGCATTCTGGTGGCGACCCCGGGGGCCTTGATGTCCCCCTGTATCATGGCCAACGGGGAGATTCCCGTGACCTGCGGGGAGGAATATGCCAGGGACCGCCTGGTGGCCTGGCTCGAGCGCAACGGATATCAGCGTGCGGATCTCGTCTGGTCGCCGGGACAGTACGTCCTGCGCGGTTTCATCATGGACGTCTTCGACCCCGGCCACGCCCTTCCCCTGCGTTTCGAGTTCTTCGACGACATCGTGGAACGAATAAGCGCCTTTCAGCCGTCGACGCAGAAGACCGTAGCCGGGCTCGACGCGGTCTCCCTGCACAGCCTCTCCGGTGCACAGGCATTCATGCCGCCGGCCCTGCTGCCGGCCGACACTCGGGTCATCCTCTATGAACCTCAAAGTATCGAGGCGCAGGCTGTCTCCTTCCATTGGCTTTGGGAGGAGCTCCGTTCGGAGGCGCACGTCGATCCCGTCCCCTCCTGGGATGCAGTGTTTCGCGACCTGGCGCGCTATCCGCGCCTGAGGGTGACGCGCGGAGTGGATTGGACGGAGGCCCAGCTCGACGTGGAGGAGCTTCCCCCCTTCAAGGGGGACTTCGGGGCGGTCCTGCGTCTTTGCCGTGACCTGGACCAGCGCGGCTGTGCCGTGTGCGTGTACAGCGAGAACGCCCGGTTCCTGGACGGGGAGAACGGACCGTTCGCTCAGGTCCCCTTCGTCGAGGTCCGGAAGGGGACCCTTTCCTCGGGCTTCGTGGACAGGGCCGCGAAGCGCGCCTTCATCTCGGACCGAGAGCTCTCCGGGGCCTCAGCCAGAGCGGCCTCCTCGGAATGGCGCGCTCCTCTGGAGTGGCGGGATCGGCTGTCGGCAGGGCAGCTTGTCGTACACGAGGACTACGGACTGGCCGTCTTCCGCGGCATCGAGGAGATCGTCTCGGCAGGGGCCTCCATGGATGCCCTGGTGCTCGAGTTCGCCGAGAACAAGCGCCTTCTGGTCCCCGTCCTCCAGTCCCACAAGCTCACGGCGCTGGCGGAACACCAGAGCGACGAGACGGAGCTCGATACCCTTCGGGGCTCCCGGTGGCGCAAATCCATGGAAAAGGACAAGAAACGGGCCCAGGAGGAGGCCAAGGCCCTGATCGAGATCTTCGCGCGCCGCGAGCTGGAGCGCCGAGACCCGCTGGCGGCCCCGGGCGAACTTTACGATTCGTTCGTCAGGGCCTTCCCGTACACGGAGACGGCCGACCAGCTCAAGGCTACGGCGGAGATCATGGAGGACCTGTCGGGCCCCTTTCCGATGGACCGTCTCCTCGTCGGCGACGTGGGATTCGGCAAGACGGAGGTCGCGCTGAGAGCGGCTTTTCGGGCCGTCGCCGCGGGCCGCCAGGTCTGCGTGCTGGTCCCGACGACAATCCTGGCTCAGCAGCATTACGGGACCTTCCGTTCCCGCCTCTCGGGCTTTCCGGTCTCGGTGGGGCTCCTCTCCCGATTCACCTCGAGGTCGGAGGCGGGGCGCACCGCGTCGAGCGCGGAGGAGGGGTCCGTCGACATCGTCATCGGGACGCACAAGCTGCTGCAGAGGGGAATCAAGTTCAAGAACCTGGGCCTTCTCGTCGTCGACGAGGAGCACCGCTTCGGCGTCATGCACAAGGAGAGCCTGAAACGAACCTATGGGGCAGTCGACATCCTGAGCCTGTCGGCGACCCCCATACCCCGAACTCTGGCGATGGCGCTGAGGGGGCTGCGCAGCATCTCGGTGCTCTCCACGCCTCCGGAGGACCGCCTGCCCGTAACGACCTTTGCGGGGCCCTGGCAGGCAGCGCTGGTGCGTAAGGCCGTGGCCTGCGAGCTGGAGCGGGGGGGACAGGTCTATTTCGTCGTCAACCGCATCGCGCGTATGGAGGAGCAGCGCCGGATGCTTGCCGCCTTCTTCCCCGAGGCCAAAATTCACGCCGCGCACGGCCAGATGCCGGAACGGGAGTTGGAGAGGACGATGCTGGACTTCTACGCGGGGGCAATAGACATCCTGATCTGTACGACGATCATCGAGAGCGGCCTGGACGTGGGCCGCGCCAACACGATCATCGTGGACGACTCCCAGGAGCTCGGGCTGGCCCAGATGTACCAGCTCCGCGGGCGGGTGGGGCGCCGAGGGGAGAATGCCTTCGCCTACTTCTTCTATCCGGAGCGAGAGGAGCTGAGGAAGGAGACGGCGGACAGGCTGGAGGCCATATCCACCCTGACGGACCTGGGGTCGGGCTACTCGATTGCGCGGCGGGACCTGGACATCCGGGGCGGAGGGGAAATAGGCGGGACCACGCAGCATGGGAAGAGCAGGACGGGCGGCTTCAGCCTCTTCTATCGGATGCTGGAGGAGGAGCTGGACCGTCTGCGCGGCGTGGAGAACCGGCTGACGGAGGTTGCCTACGACCAGGGGGGCTCCATACCCGCCTTCTACATCCCTCAGGAGGGGGTGCGGGTCACGCTCTATCGGCGTCTCCTTCAGGTGGTAGGGCTGGACGAGCTCAAGGTTCTGATGGGGGAGATGGAGGACCGCTTCGGCCCCCTTCCCGAGCCCGTCCGTCTTCTCACCGGCCTGACGGCGATACGGAACTGCGGGGCCGCCTTCGGGCTGTGCACGGTCTCGGTCAGGAAGGGTGAAACCTCGGCGGAGGGCAAACTCGATGGGCTGGCCCCGTTTTTGAAGAAGAAGCGGGGCTGCACCATTCTGGGGGCTCATGCC
>ERZ772957.421-NODE-421-length-34698-cov-8.104552_pt1 | contig 34698 bp, 36 predicted proteins | sample MGYA00580682_ERZ772957 | MGnify/ENA primary metagenome ERZ772957 (study PRJEB29015, sample SAMEA2737921) | human oral metagenome | biome: human oral; feature: human-associated habitat; material: dental | place: China | collected 2025 ...
GATAAGACCATTATCATGATTGCCCACCGACTCAAGACGGTTGAGCATGCAGACCAGATTTTGGTGCTGGATCAAGGTCGCATTGTCGAGCAAGGAAAACACCGAGAGCTGCTTGCCAAAGGCGGGCTCTACAGTCGCTTTGTGGATGAACGAAAAGCAGCTACTGGTTGGCGAGTTTAATGTGTTATTCCAAAAACAGCAAGCTTATTGATTTAGTTTACTATTTTTCATTTGAAAGTAAGAATGGTATAATAGACAATAGATATTTCACAAAAGAGGAAGAGTATGTCCTATTTTGTATGCAAGATAAGGGGTCTCGAGCTCCTTTTTGTTATTTTGAAATTTCTTCGGTACAATGGCAGTTGCTGAAAATAGGTGGACTGACTGCTGGTAGTAGGAAAAGTAGATAATTTTCTGTGCAAGAATTAAACCCTAAAGAAATTTTATTCTGAATAATATTTATGGTATAATGATTTTGGGGAACTATATAGTAGTTTACACAAATTACAATATGTAGTATTTTAAAACAAGATTTTGTAAATTTGACAACTATACTTTGCGGTTGTGTAAACAGGTACATAATTCTCTGATTTTGATTTAGTTGCATTCTTTCTTGAGCGCAACTCGATATTGCTTTGGTACATATAAATTAGAATAATTAATAAATCTTTGTATTCAGTTACGTATCTAAGGCAGCAAGTTAATGTTCAATTTGGAATTTAATATTTTGTTTATAAAAATTTTTTTAATCCTTATCTAGTGGCAAGTAATACGGAAGCATATAGAAAGTAGCTAAATCATCATACTTTGCTACTGAATTTTAACTATTTTTAAATCTATTAATTGGGAAATATATTTATGAATCATAATGATATAACAGATTTTTTTAGCCAAATACCACCAGATACCTCCTCAAAATTTTCGATAAAGATTACAAATTTTGTAAAAGATTTTATTTCACTAGACCATAGGAGACAAATAGTTGATATTCTAAAGTCTATGCTTAGTGAATCTGATCTTTCGGGAGATAGGGAGTTTGCGATTTTTTACACTCTAGTTGTCTATTATAGAATGATGCGAAGTGGAAAAAATTAAAAAAACTGATTGATGAATATGATAATAAATTTTCAAACAAACCTTTATTTATATATAGCCAAAGTGCTTACGAACTTACAAAAAATACTAAAGATTCTTATGAAAAATCGTTATATCTTGCTAAAAAATGTATCAGCATAATTAACGATCCAACTAACTCTTATGATTCTGAATATACGGGTTTTTATAATCATTATGCAACAGTTATTGTTGCATTTTTAGAGAAAAACTATGAGATTGACACTTGCAAAATTGATTTAGCCTATGAATATATAAAAAAGTGTATCATAACGAAGGACGATTATCCCACTTACTATGCTACTTTGGCAAAACTAGAATTGCATGATAAAAAATTTGAAAGTGCAATTGGGCATATACAAACTGCTATAGATTTGGAACAAGATCGAGGTCGAATCTCAGAATACAATGATTTACTTGTCAAAGTGGAATATAAACAAACTATGTTAGAGTTGGAAAAAAAATCAGAGCAAGTTTCTCAGCTTGTTATTGAGAACAAAAAGCTAATTGAAGAGAATAAAATTAATACATTAGAATATTTAGGTTTTTTCTCTGGTATTATTGCTTTTGTGATAACTTCAGCAAATATTACTGTTAGTAACCCTGATATAGCATTTCGTTTAATACTTATGTTTATGGGAGCTTTGCTAATAGGATTTAGTTCTTTTTCCTTACTTATTCAACATAAAGAGAGGAAGATTAATAGAATTGCTATAACAATCATTATTGGAATTGTTATAATCGTTTTTGCTAATTGGATGATCAAATAGGTAATAAATGATAAAAATTGAATTTTTAAAGTCAATACAAGGTTCTGAAAAGGAGAATGAGGATGTTGCGGACTTTTATAAAAACTATTGTTGGATTATTGATGGAGCTACTGATTTATTTGAGTCGTCAAATAAAATAGGATGCAGTGTTGGTGAGATAGTTAATCAAATTTCAGTTCAGATATCAAAATTTTGTGATGATCGAAAAACTTTAGAAGAAATCTTAATAGCATCAATTTCTCAAGTGTCACAACAATTTTTCGATTTTAGGAATCATTCTCAAACATTTTTTTCAAAACTCCCTACTTTTTCGATAATATTTTGTAGAGAGATTGATAATCAGTTTGAGTATCTCATTTTGGGGGATTGCTATTTAATATACGATGGTAATGTAATTACCGACAACAGAATTTCAAGATTTTCCAAAATGAATAAGATGAAATTAAAAAATGCCTTAAAACAATCTTCAACAATTAGTCCAAATGATAGATTATCTATTTTGCAGGCAGTTAGATTGAAAGCTAATGCTAGAGACGGGTATCCTATTGGATCAATGTATCCAGATAGTATCAAAAATGCTATTAAAGGTAGTTTTACTCATGATCAGTTGAATAGCTTCATCATTATGTCAGATGGTTTTTATTCATTTTATAATTCTGATAAACCACTCTTAGAAATATCAAATTATATTGAGTTTGATCTTGGAATTGATAATGTATATGGGAAAAAAGATGATGCTAGTGTTATGAAAGGGGTATTGATTTAAATGTTTTTAGATTTCAGTAAGAAAGAATATAAGTTTAGAGATGTTCACTCACGATTTAAACCAGTATTTTCCAAGGAAGAAATAGAGTATATAATAGATACATATTTTCCTGACGCATTTAATACTGGGAGCGTTCGTTTAGATAGTATCGATATTAAAGAAAACGAAATAATTTTAAATTTGGCTAAAACTGATTTTTATTCATTACTTGTTTCAAATATTCTTTATAGGAAAGAGTTTTTTAAAGAAACAAAGCAGGTGAAGGAATTTAAGAAACAATCTGTTAATGATTTTTCAGTTTTGGATAATAAAAACTTCTCAAATAATTTAGCAATCAGTGTTTTGATAGAAGATTTAAATAATAATAAACTCATTGTTAAAAGAGCTAAGAACCTTGCTATTGGATCTTCTCTTTTTAGTGTCTCGGTTACTGGTGGAGTTGATTTAGCGGATTTAGAAGAAAATAATCCAGTATTTTCAGCGGTTAAAAGGGAAACAATGGAAGAACTTGGTATAATTGTAAACGATGATGATATTGTACTTGATGGAATATATATTGGACCACAAAAACTACAGCCTATTGCACTTTGTACCGTTAAATTAAAAGATACTTTTGAAGTATACGGGTTCAATGGGAAGGATACTGATTTTGAAATTGAAGAGTTTTTCATTGTTCCTGAAAAAACGCTTAGCCAATTTCTAAATTTTTCGATGACCGAAGCAACAAAATTTCAAATAGAATCTGTGTTAGGAAAACTTTAGGAAAAAATATTAATAGCATTAACTTTTTTTACTAGATTTGGTACAGTTATTCTTTTTATTGCATAATGACGTTATGAAAAATGAATGAGAAGGTTGGTTGTTTGAGCATTCGACTAAATTAATGCATAAGTAAGTTTTGAAAAATATCCGGTATGACCGAAGCGAGATTAGTCTCAAGTAGAATAAAACAATAACAAATTATGTTCGGTATAAGATTGTATGAAGCAAAAGTTTTTTGAAAATTATCTTAATTGACTAAGATCTGGGAGACTCAGACGCCTTATTTTTATAAGCGCAATATTCATTTTTGCATCAATCATCTGGCTTTTTAGGCGATGAATTTTATAACAAGCATTATTCTGCCTCACTGTTCAGCCAGAGATTGCTTATTTTAGTGGCATGTTTTGCTTTGTTAAAAATATGAAAGCTAAGCCCGTAAAACTATAGACCTAGTCAACCTTCTATCTCAACCAGTCTAGCTGGGGGCGATAAGGGCTTTTTCTTTGTCAAAATGGTATAATTGGAAGCAAGGTATGGAAAGGAAGAGACTATGGTCAATAAAAAGACGAGCTGCCTGAGGATCTAGGCCAGGTCATCAGTGTCTATCAGCATGTCTGGGGCTACCTTAAGCGTCAGGAGACTGCAGCTGAAAAGTCTTATTTTTTTCATATGGACCAGTATGTAGCAGGAAGAATCAGCCAAGCTGTCCTGCGAGAGGATGTGGTTAGGATTTTGACCAAATATCCAAACAGCTATCTGGAAAATTCTAGTCTGATTAATGATCAGGCACCATATAGCAGCAGAGACAAAGAATCCATAAACTAGACAGATATTTTGCAAAGAAAGAGAGATCAGATGAACGAAATCAAATGTCCCAACTGCGGGGAAGTCTTTACAGTCAACGAAAGTCAATACAGCGAGCTCTTGGCTCAGGTACGGACGACAGAATTCGACAAGGAAATTCATGCTCGAATTGAGCAGGCATTAGCTTTAGAAAAACAAAAGGCACAGAATGAGCAACAGCAGGTCTTAAGTCAGAAAGAGTCTGAAATCCGGGAACTCAAGGCGACTATTTCCAATATTGAATCCCAAAAAGAGCTAATCAAAAAGGATATGGAGCAGGCTTTGTCTGGAAAACTATCGGATAAAGAAAAAGAATTGGTAGAGCTACAAGCCCAACTAGACCGTCTTCGACTGGAACATCAAAATGAACTGCAAGCTTCGCTGACAAATATTGAAAAAGAACGCGACCAAATTCAAAACCAGCTTTTGTTGCAAGAGAAAGAAAATGAATTATCCCTTGCATCTGTTAAACAAAATTATGAAGCACAACTTAAGGCTGCTAATGAGCAAGTAGAATTTTACAAGAACTTTAAAGCACAGCAATCCACTAAGGCGATTGGAGAGAGTTTAGAACACTACGCTGAAAGCGAATTTAACAAGGTTCGTAGCTTCGCCTTTCCAAATGCTTACTTTGAGAAGGATAATCAGGTTTCTGCACGAGGATCCAAAGGGGATTTCATTTTCCGTGAGTGTGATGAAAACGGAGTAGAAATCATTTCTATTATGTTTGAAATGAAAAATGAAGCGGACGGTACGGAGAAGAAGCATAAAAACGCTGATTTTTACAAAGAATTGGATAAGGACCGCAGGGAAAAGAAATGTGAGTATGCTGTTTTGGTAAGCATGCTGGAAGCAGATAATGATTATTTCAACACTGGCATTGTTGATGTTAGCCATGAGTATGAAAAAATGTATGTGGTTCGTCCTCAATTTTTTATCCAGCTCATTGGACTTTTACGCAATGCAGCGCTCAATTCTCTTAAATACAAGCAGGAGTTGGCTCTGGTTCGAGAGCAGAATATTGATATTACCCACTTTGAAGATGATTTAGAAACCTTTAAAGTAGCGTTTGCGAAGAATTACAATTCAGCTTCTAAGAATTTTAACAAGGCAATTGAAGAAATTGACAAAGCTATTAAGCGAATGGAAGCAGTCAAACAGGCACTTCAGACATCAGACAATCAACTGCGCCTCGCCAACAACAAACTGGATGACGTCTCCGTCAAAAAACTAACCCGCAAAAATCCAACCATGAAGGCTAAGTTTGAAGCGTTGAAGAACGACTAGTAGGACACTATGCAGATGCGACAAGCAATTTTGAAAGATGCACTTTCCTTGCCACCTCTAACCTTTATCTGAGGGGGTGGGGCTATCCGACGATTGCTTCAAGTCTGACTAGAGGTTTGGATACAGCTTTATTATGTCTCTTGTGAGCTGAAAGAAATAAAGAATTTAATCAACTACTAATAGAATTTTTAGCAGAATAAGGAATCAATGAACGGAATTATCAATTTAAAAAAAGAAGCGGGAATGACCTCGCATGATGCGGTTTTTAAACTGCGCAAAATTTTAGGAACTAAGAAAATCGGTCATGGGGGTACCTTGGATCCAGATGTGGTCGGGGTGCTTCCGATTGCTGTGGGCAAGGCGACGCGCTTGGTTGAGTTTATGCAGGAGGAAGGCAAGGTCTACGAGGGGGAGATTACCCTGGGCTGCTCAACAACGACAGAGGATGCTAGTGGGGAGCAGATTGCTTTCAGCCCTGTGACGGAAATATTGGATGAAAACTTAGTGGATCAAGTCATTGCTAGTATGGTTGGAGAGCAGACTCAAGTGCCGCCTATGTACTCGGCTGTCAAGGTCAATGGGCGAAAACTCTATGAGTATGCTCGATCTGGAGAGACAGTAGAGCGACCGAAGCGTCAGGTGACAATTTATAACTTTGAGCGGACAGGGGCTATTGTCTATGAAGGCGACTTGGCACGTTTTCCTTTTCGGGTTAAATGCAGCAAGGGGACTTATGTGCGAACGTTGGCAGTTGATTTAGGAGCGAAATTAGGATATGCTTCCCACATGTCTCAACTGACTCGAACTGCTGCGGCTGGCATGGCTTTGGAAGAAGCTTTGACTTTAGCAGAAATTGATGAGAAGGTGAATAAAGGAGACTTTTCATTTTTGCAGCCCATTGAATTTGGCATAGGAGATTTACCTAAGGTAAACCTTACGGAAGAGCAGGTTGAAGAAGTGCGATTTGGACGCTTTATTCATGTAGATACCAAGGCAGAACAGGTGGCTGGCTTTTATCAAGGGAAATTACAAGCCATTTTAGAAAAGCGCGACAAAGAATATAAACCTAGAAAAGTATTTCTTTAACATTTTGTGATAAAATAGTTAAGTGATGAAAACGATTAGAATAAAAAATGAAAAAGACATTCAGCAAATTGAACACACAGTATTAGTGCTAGGGTATTTTGACGGGTTACATAAAGGACATCAAGCTTTGTTTGCTGAAGCGAGAAAAATGGCAGCAGAAAAGCATTTGAAGATTGCAGTGCTGACATTTCCAGAATCTCCCAAATTGGCCTTTGTACGCTACCAGCCTTCTTTAATGCTTCATTTGACTAGTCCAGAAGATCGCTTGCAGCAAATGGAAAATCTTGGTGTAGACTACCTTTATTTGATTGATTTCACCAGCCAGTTTGCTCGTAATACGGCTGAACAATTTTTTACAAAATACATCTCGCGTTTGAAAGCAGAAGCAGTCATTGCGGGATTTGATTACCATTTTGGTTCAGATCGAGGCAATGCAGAAGATTTGGAGAAACTATTTGACGGACAAGTTATCGTAGTTCCTTCTGTAAATTTCAATGGAGAAAAAGTTAGTTCAACTCGCATTCGAGAAACGGTACTAGCAGGAAATGTCGCCGAAAGCAATCAATTGTTAGGCTATTCGTTATCCACTAGAGGAATTGTCGTTCATGGCAATGCAAGAGGGCGAACGATTGGCTATCCAACAGCAAATCTTGCTCCGCTAGATCGGGTTATTTTACCAGCAGATGGGGTCTATGTGGTTGATGTAGGGCACGATGGGCAGATATATCGCGGAATGGCTAGCGTTGGAAAAAATGTCACTTTTGAAGGTGATGAACTTCGTTTTGAAGCTAATATTTTTGATTTTTCACAAGATATTTACGGTGATACTATTTGTATTTTTTGGTTGGATAAAATCCGAGATATGGTAAAATTCGACAATGTGGATGAACTAGTCAAACAACTGCAAGCTGATGAGGAAATCGCAAGATATTGGACACCTAAAAACGAAAACCACTAAATCATGTATTAAGCTTCTTATTTTTCCTAAAAAAATAGGAGAAAATTTGTAAAAACACCTAGTAATCTTACATAAAATTTAGTATAATGATAACAGTTACAAATAATAAGAAGAGAAATGCATGGTTACACTATTTTTATCACCGAGTTGTACAAGTTGTCGCAAGGCGCGTGCATGGCTATCCAATCATGAAGTTCCTTTTGAGGAGCACAATATCATGACTAGTCCACTGTCTGCACCAGAATTGCAACATATCCTTTCTCTGACGGAGAATGGGACAGATGACATTATTTCAACTCGTTCAAAAATTTTTCAAAAATTAAATTTAGATGTTGAAAGTTTATCAATTTCCGAATTGCTTCGTCTAATTGAGGAAAATCCAAGTCTTTTACGTCGCCCGATTATTCTGGAAGACAAGCGAATGCAAATTGGATTTAACGAAGACGAAATTCGTGCATTTTTGCCTCGTGGTTATCGTAAACAAGAATTGCGCGATGCAACTTTGAGAGCTGAGATTGAATAATATGAATAAAAATTATCGTTACCCACTAGACATGTCGTGGAGCACTGAAGAGCTTGCTTCAGTGCTTTCTTTTTTGAATGATGTTGAGCAGGTTTATGAAGCGAAAATAGCAGCAGAAAAGATATTAGCATCTTATCAACAATTCAAAAAAATTGTTCCAAGCAAAGCTGAAGAAAAGCGTATCGGACGTGAATTTGAAACAGCGAGTGGCTATTCTTTATATCGAGCCGTTCAAGCTGCAAAACAAAAGGAGAAAGGAACGTTTTCTCTTGGAAAAGAAATTTAATTTTGCCAAGCACATTGTACTGAATGCGGCTTCTTATATTAAAGAGCATTTGAATGATCAGTTGCAAATTGAGACCAAGTCCAGTCCGACTGATTTGGTAACTCAAATGGACAAAGAAGTTCAAGATAATTTAGTAACCTGGATTTTAGAAGCTTATCCTGCAGATCACATTTTAGCTGAGGAAAATGGCTTACGACATTCTATTTCAGATGGCAATGTTTGGGTCATTGATCCTATTGACGGCACGAATAACTTTGTAGCACAAAAAGCAGATTTTGCTGTTGTTCTGGCTTATTTTGAAAATGGCATTGGTCAATTTGGTGTCATTTATGATGTGATAGGAGATAAATTGTATCACGGCGGTGGTCAATTTGATGTCTATTGCAATGAGCAGAAATTGCTTCCCTACCAAGATCGCCCTTTAAACCAGTTTTTAATGGCATCAAATGCTGGTATTTTTGAGCGCAATGATTGGGGAATTGCGGATTTGGCAAAAGAAACCTTGGGCGTTAGAGTGTACGGAAGTGCTGCGATTAGTTTTAGCAAGGTTTTATCAGGACAACTGTTGACCTATATTTCCTATATTTGGCCTTGGGATTATGCTGCAGCTTCCATTATGGGAGATAAGCTAGGCTATACGACATTGACATTTGAGGGTGAGGAGCCTGATTATGAAAGCCATCAAGGTATTATGATGATTCCAACTATGAAATTGAACGAAATTAAAAAATACATATATCGAAAGCGAGAGGATTAGATGAATTTTCCAAAAGGATTTGAAGAAAAGTACAACAATCTTTTGGGAGAGGAGGCTCCCTCTTTTTTTCTAACTTTCGATGAGGAGCCAGTTTCCGCTTTTCGGGTCAATCCATTAAAAGAGCAGCAAAAAACTTTTCCAAATCCTATTCCAAATACGAACTGGGGTTATTATGGAAAAGTTTCTGGAAAATCAATAGAGCATGTCACAGGCTTAGTCTATTCACAAGAACCTGCTGCGCAAATGGTTGCCCAAGTTGCAGCACCACAACAGAATATGAAAGTACTTGATTTAGCTGCAGCGCCGGGTGGGAAAACCACTCATTTGTTATCATACTTGAATAATACAGGTATTCTTGTTTCCAATGAAATCAATCCAAAACGATCTAAAGTGTTAGTAGAAAATATTGAGCGATTTGGAGCGAGAAATGTTGTGGTGACAAATGAATCAGCTGGCAGATTAAGTCAGGTCTTTCAGGGATATTTTGATTTGATTGTCTTAGATGCACCATGTTCTGGTGAAGGAATGTTTAGAAAGCAGCCAGAAGCAATGGAGTATTGGAGTGAATCTTATCCTGCTCAATGTGCACAGCTTCAACGTGAGATATTGGAAGATACGATAAAAATGTTGGCGACGAATGGTGAGTTGATTTACTCCACTTGTACTTGGGCACCAGAAGAAAATGAAAAAATAGTTGACTGGCTGTTAGAAAACTATCCACTTGAATTAGTTGAAATTCCAAAAATCAATGGCATGGTGGCTGGTATTCACTTTTCGGAAACAGCACGCATGTATCCTCACCATTTCAAAGGGGAAGGGCAATTTGTTGCAAAATTTCGTTTTTGTGGTGAGCAGTCAGCTAAAAAGATAAAGACAAGAAAAAGCTGTTTGACATCGGAGCAGAAGATGTTGTGGAAAGAGTTTCAAAGAGAACATCTTGCCATAGAGCTAACTGGAGAGTTACAGACTTTTGGTGAACATTTATATCGATTGCCACTAGGTTTTCCAGATCTATCGAAACTTAAAATTGCCAGAAATGGTTTGCACCTAGGTGTTTTTAAGAAAAAACGATTTGAACCGAGTTTTGCTTTGGGACTGACTTTAAAACCAAGTGAAGTAAAGCACATAATTGAAATTGATGAAGAGCAGTTTAAAAAGTACGTTGCCGGGGAGACAGTCAATCTCCATCAGAATACTGCAAATGGTTGGTATCAAGTTGTTGTCCAAGGTAATGGTTTAGGGTTTGCAAAAGTGACTGGAAATATTCTGAAAAATTATTTTCCAAAAGGTCTGAGATTTCAATAAAGAATCTTTCCAAATGTCTAAAGATATGTTATAGTGAAATTAGATGTGAAAAGATTAGGGAAATCTTAGAATGAAAATGCTTTCACATCTGAAAAGGAGTTTCATGTGATTAAACACAAAAAAATACTTTGGGCAGTCACTCTCGTGATTTGCAGCATCGGTCTTTCAGCTTGTTCTTCCTGGATTAACCGCGGTGAGGCGATAACAGCAGTTGGCTCAACAGCTCTACAACCGTTGGTTGAAGCAGTCGTGGACAAATACACCGAAGAAAATCCGAAAAAAATTGTAAATGTGCAAGGTGGAGGATCGGGAACAGGATTATCACAAGTCCAATCTGGTGCAGTAGATATTGGAAATAGCGATTTATTTGCAGAAGAAAAAGACGGAATCAAGGCTAAAACTTTGGTGGATCACCAAGTTGCTGTAGCGGGTACTGCGATTATTGCAAATAAAGGAATTAAAGTAAACAACTTAACCACAGAGCAGCTACGTAAAATTTTTACCGGAGAATACACCAATTGGAAGCAAGTTGGTGGTCAAGATTTGGAAATTACCATCATCAACCGTGCCGTTGGTTCTGGTAGTCGAGCAGTTTTTGATAGTGTTATTATGAATGGCAAAGAAGCTAAGCAAGCGCAAGAGCAAGATTCTAACGGAATGGTCAAAACGATTGTTTCGCAAACTCCAGGTGCCATTTCTTATTTAGCTTTTTCTTATGTTGATACTAGTGTGAAAAGATTAAACTTGAATGGTTATAAGCCAACGAAGAAGAATGTGACGACGAACAACTGGCCTATTTGGTCTTATGAGCACATGTATACTAAGGGAGAACCTAACAAATTAGCTAAAAAATTTCTAGAGTACATGATGACAGCAGAAGTCCAAAATAATATTGTTGGTAAAATGGGCTACATTCCGATTAACGATATGAAGGTTACTCGTAGTCTTGACGGAACTATCAGCTCAAAGTAAAAGAAAGAATTTAGGAATAACATGAACGAAGTAGCAAAAAAAATGCTGACAAAGTCAAAAAACTCTCGTTTAGAAACATTTGGAAAAACCATTACTTTTCTTTGCATGAGTTTAATTGTTTTTGTCGTCGCAATGATTTTATTATTTGTAGCGGAGAAAGGACTTTCGACTTTCTTTGTTAATAAAGTAAACATCTTCAGTTTTCTTTTTGGAACAAGGTGGAATCCATCCGGTAAGGAATTCGGTGCTTTACCAATGATTCTGGGCTCTTTCCTCGTAACTCTCCTATCAGCTTTATTGGCAACACCATTTGCAATTGGAGCAGCTGTTTTTATGACGGAGGTTTCCCCTAAAGGCTCAAAAATTCTGCAACCAGCTATTGAACTTCTAGTCGGAATTCCATCGGTTGTGTATGGATTTATTGGATTACAGGTAGTTGTTCCCTTTGTTCGCAGTATCTTTGGTGGAACAGGTTTTGGAATCTTATCAGGAATTTTTGTTCTTTTTGTCATGATTTTACCAACGGTAACCTTTATGACAACAGATAGCCTGCGTGCTGTACCGCGGCATTATCGAGAGGCTAGTATGGCAATGGGAGCGACTCGTTGGCAAACGATTTGGCGTGTGACGCTAAAAGCAGCTCGTTCAGGTATTTTTACGGCTATTGTCTTTGGAATGGCTCGTGCCTTTGGTGAAGCTTTGGCGATTCAAATGGTTGTCGGAAATTCAGCGGTTATCCCAACTTCTCTGACAACACCTGCTGCAACCTTGACTTCTATTTTAACAATGGGAATTGGAAATACCGTTATGGGAACTGTTAATAATAACGTTCTGTGGTCGCTTGCTCTGGTTCTGCTTTTGATGAGTTTAGCCTTCAATACTGTGATTAAATTGATTACAAAGGAAAGAGGTAAGAAGAACTATGCACGCTAAAAAAATGGATAAATTAGCAACAGGCGTCCTCTATACCATTGCAGGAATCATTGTTGCTATTCTTGCTTCCTTGATTTTGTATATCTTAGTAAGGGGCTTACCTCATGTTTCGTGGAAATTCTTGACTGGTCAATCGTCTTCATACCAAGCGGGCGGCGGAATTGGAATTCAGCTCTATAATTCATTGTTTCTGTTAGTTATCACCTTAATCATTTCCATTCCTTTATCAATGGGAGCAGGGATTTACTTATCTGAGTATGCCAAAAAAGGTCCGGTAACAGATTTTGTCAGAACCTGTATTGAAATTTTATCATCCCTGCCGTCCGTTGTGGTCGGTCTCTTTGGATATTTGATTTTTGTTATTCAATTTCAATATGGTTTTTCAATTCTTTCTGGAGCGCTAGCTTTGACTGTATTTAATCTGCCGCAGATGACACGTAGTGTAGAAGATAGCTTACAGCATGTGCATCACACACAGCGTGAGGCTGGTCTTGCTCTTGGCATCTCTCGCTGGGAAACGATTGTCCATGTCGTAGTTCCAGAAGCATTACCAAGTATTGTGACGGGGATTGTCCTAGCTTCTGGTCGTATTTTTGGGGAAGCTGCTGCGCTTATCTATACAGCAGGTCAATCCGCCCCAGCGCTTGACTGGTCAAATTGGAATATTTTCAGTGTAACTAGTCCAATTTCTGTTTTTCGTCAAGCTGAAACTTTGGCTGTTCATATTTGGAAAGTCAATAGTGAAGGAACGATTCCCGATGCAGTAGAAGTGTCAGCTGGGTCAGCAGCAGTGCTTCTTATCTTTATTTTAATCTTTAACCTTGGAGCTCGTAAGCTCGGAAGTTACCTGCATAAGAAATTAACATCTGCCTAAAAGGAGAAGAAATGACAGAATATAACTGGAATGAAAAATATATCGTTACTTTTCCTGAGGAAGAGGTTGTTTTATCAACGAAGGATTTGCACGTTTACTATGGTAAAAACGAATCCATTAAAGGGGTTGATATGCAGTTCAAGAAAAATAAAATTACAGCTCTTATCGGGCCTTCAGGTTCTGGTAAGTCAACCTATCTTCGCAGCTTGAATCGGATGAATGATACGATTGACATTGCTAAGGTTACTGGTGAGATCTGGTATGAAGGTATTGACATTAACCGCCCAGATATCAATGTCTATGAAATGCGGAAGCATATCGGAATGGTCTTTCAAAGACCAAATCCTTTTGCCAAATCTGTTTACCACAACATCACCTTTGCGCATGAACGTGCCGGTGTTAAGGATAAGAAAATCTTAGATGAAATTGTAGAAACATCTCTAAAACAAGCGGCTCTGTGGGAACAAGTAAAGGATGACCTTCATAAATCTGCTTTGATGTTATCAGGCGGTCAGCAGCAACGTCTCTGCATTGCTAGAGCTATTTCCGTGAAGCCAGAAATACTTCTAATGGATGAACCTGCTTCTGCGCTTGATCCAATTGCAACCGCGCAGTTAGAAGAAACGATGTTAGAGTTGAAGAAGAACTATACGATTATCATCGTGACCCACAGCATGCAGCAGGCGGCACGTGCTAGTGACTATACCGGTTTCTTCTATCTTGGTGATTTAATTGAATATGATGAAACAGCCAATGTTTTCCAAAATGCTAAGTTGCAATCTACGAATGACTATGTTTCTGGTCATTTTGGCTAAGAAAATTGCTGATTAATTAGAATTTATTAAAGGACTATCAGAATGACAGAACCTATTTTACAAATCAAGGACTTGTCGGTTTATTATAATAAAAAGAAAGCTCTCAATAGTGTATCATTAGATATACTACCGCAGGAGATTACCGCTTTGATTGGTCCTTCTGGGTCAGGAAAATCAACCCTTTTAAAGGCAATCAATCGCATGGGAGATTTAAATCCAGAGGTGACAACGACAGGCACTGTAATTTATAATGGGCACAATATTTACAGCCCACGGACAGATACGGTGGAGCTTCGCAAAGAAATTGGAATGGTTTTTCAACAGCCCAATCCATTTCCAATGACGATTTATGAAAATGTTGTTTATGGTTTGCGGATCAATGGTGTCAAGGACAAAGAAGTGTTAGATGAAGTTGTTGAAACTTCACTAAAGGGAGCATCCATTTGGGATGAAGTAAAAGATCGTTTACATGATTCAGCGATTGGCTTGTCAGGCGGTCAGCAACAACGTGTTTGTGTGGCTCGCGTTTTAGCAACGAGTCCGAAAATCATTCTTTTAGATGAGCCAACGTCGGCACTTGATCCCATTTCTGCAGGAAAAATTGAAGAAACACTTCATGGGCTGAAAGATCAATATACAATGTTACTCGTGACCCGCTCAATGCAACAGGCTAGTCGTATTTCAGACAAGACTGCTTTCTTCCTAAATGGCGATTTGATTGAGTTTAATGCCACGAAAGAGATGTTCCTCAGTCCGATTCATAAGGAAACGGAAGATTATATCACAGGCAAGTTTGGTTAGAGATTGTAATTGGTCACTACAATATTATGGCTATTCCAATGTTTTGGCGACTACTGATTCTCTATATATTTATATATAAAATGCACATATACTTGTAGACAAGAATTATGTAAAAAGATGGATTTTCGTATAAAATTCTTTAGATCTTAGGAAAGGAAAATTTATGCTTAGAGTACAATTTGAAGAAGACTTAGCAAAACTCCATAACCAATTTTATGCAATGGGAAATGAAGTTTTGTCACAGATTAATCGCACAGTTCGTGCATTTGTGACCCACGACCGTGAATTAGCAAAAGAAGTAATCGAAGAAGACGCAGAAGTGAATGAATATGAAGTAAAGTTGGAGAAAAAATCTCTGGAAATCATTGCTTTGCAGCAGCCTGTTTCGCAAGACTTACGAACCGTTATTACAGTTTTGAAGGCTAGTAGTGATGTGGAAAGAATGGGCGACCACGCTGTTTCCATTGCACAGGCAACGATTCGCATGAAAGGAGAAGTTCGCATCCAGTCTGTTGAGGAAGAAATCAGCAAAATGGGACGCGATGTCAAAAATTTTGTGGAAGCAGCACTTGATCTTTACCTTAATGGCGATGTGGACAAGGCTTACGAAATAGCAGCTATGGATGAGAAAATCAATCAGTATTTTGATGATATTCGTGATTTAGCTACACAAGAAATTAAGGCAAATCCAGATTTGATTGTTACAGGTCGTGATTACTTCCAAGTTATTTCGTACTTAGAACGTATTGGTGATTACGCCAAAAATATCTGTGAATGGGTTGTTTATTTTGAAACAGGTAAAATTGTTGAAATGTAAATACTAACTTAAAAAATTTGAGAATCATTTCTCAGATTTTTTATTTTCCTCTTCTTTTTCCGAATAAGGATATGAGGAGGTTTTTTATGTATAGTATTTCATTTCAGGAAGATTCTTTGTTGCCAAGGGAACGTTTAGTCGCAGAAGGTGCAGAACAATTGAGCAATCAAGAATTGTTATCCATTCTTATCCGAACAGGCAATAAAAAAGAAACTGTTTTTCAAGTTTCTCAACGGATTTTATCAACTATTTCTAGTTTGAATGATTTGCGCAATATGACGCTACAAGAATTGCAATCAATCTCTGGAATTGGTCGTATCAAAGCTATTGAATTGCAAGCCATGATTGAATTAGGCCAGCGAGTCAGTAAGGCAGAATTGATTACGCAAGAGCAAATTTTAGGTAGTCAAAAGTTAGCGAAAAAAATGCAACAGGAATTGGGGCATAAGAAGCAGGAACACCTTGTAGCTTTATATTTGAATACTCAAAACAAAATCATTCATCAGCAGACGATTTTTATTGGTAGTGTGTCACGCAGTATTGCAGAACCACGAGAAATTCTGCATTATGCTGTGAAACACATGGCGACATCCATTATTTTGGTGCACAATCATCCATCAGGAGCTGTACTGCCAAGCAAAAATGACGATGAAGTGACCAAACATGTAAAAGAAGCGTGTGAGCTAATGGGCTTCATCTTACTGGATCATCTCATCGTCGCAGAGAAAGATTATTATAGTTATCGCGAAGAAACAGACTTGATTTAAAGTCTATTGACAACATAGTCAAATAGCATTCGATCTTTAGGGCGTGTTTCAAATAAGAATTCTGGATGCCACTGGACTCCCAGATAAGCGATTTCATCAGTTGTTGTAATGGCTTCAATGGTGTTGTCTTTCGGATCACGGGCAATGACTTCGACATTTTCTGCTAAATCTTTGATACTCTGATGATGGAAAGAGTTGATATGAGATACTTCGCCGTAAATTTTTTCCAAAACAGAACCGGATTTAGTGACTAGTTTTTGAGTAGTATATTCAGCAGAACTGTCTTGCCAATGGTGCTCAATATCTTGATAAAGAGTTCCGCCCATTGCAACATTAAACAATTGCGTACCGCGGCAAACGGTAAAAATTGGTTTTTGTTGCTGGATAGCTTCATGGATTAAGGCTAATTCAAACAAATCACGTTCCAAATAGTAATCATCACTGTCAATTGTTTTTTCTTCGCCATAGAATTGTGGTGATACATTTTGCCCACCCGTTAGGATAAGTTTGTCAATCATCTGGATGTAGCGCCGTGCCATATCTGCATCTCCAATCGGCAATATGATAGGAGTTCCACCAACTTCTTTTACGCCCTCTACAAATCCCTTAGCAGCATAACTCATGATGGCAAATTCATCTTCAGGGTTTGGTCTTTCATTTCCAGTAATGCCGATAATAGGTCTCTTCATAAATAAATGTCTGCTCTTTCTAATTACTTAATGCTCTTTTTTCATAAAATAAAGGAGTGTTTGTAGCTCACTTGTCAAATCAACATATTGAACAACAACATCTTTTGGAACGGTTAAGTGAACAGGAGAAAAACTGAGAATACCTTTTACACCAGCTTCCACAAGAACAGTTGCAACTTCTTGCGCTTTTGCACTAGGAACTGTTAAAATAGCTGTTTTAACATCCACACCTTTTAATTTGTTATTGATTTGTGAAATGCCATAAATAGGAATCCCGTCATTTGTAGTAGTCCCAACTTCAGGATGATCATCTGTATCAAATGCCATAACAATCTTCATTTTGTTCCGTTCGTGGAAACGGTAGTGGAGCAAAGCATGTCCCATGTTACCGATACCAACTAACATCACATTGGTAATGGAATTGTCATGAAGTAAGTCAGCAAAAAAATTCATGAGTTTTTTTACATCATAACCATATCCACGACGACCTAATTCGCCAAAATAAGAAAAATCTCGACGGACAGTTGCAGAATCAATCCCGATCGCATCTGCGATTTGTTTTGAATTGGCTTTGTCAATTTTTTCGGAATTAAATCGTTTGAAAATCCGATAATACAGAGAGAGCCTTTTAGCAGTTGCGCGTGGAATGGTTGTATTATTTTCAGATTTCACAAAATCACATCCTTTCAAAGACTATTTTATAGAAAGTTTGTGAAAAAATCAACTTATTTGATAAAAATAGAAAAGGAGTAGGACAAAATCAAAGATTTTTGGTTTGTTCCCTACTCTTTATTGTTTTACTAATGATTTAAAAATGAGTTTTTAAAGCTATTTGTTTATTGTTCTTGTTTAGTGAAAATACCACGTTCTACCAAGCTATCCATTAAGAAATAAAACTTTTCTTGAATGATGTGATTGTCTTCTGATTTAAAAATATTCACTAACCGAAGGCCAGATTTGTCTGTGATGTTGATTTTTACACCTGAAAGGTCTTTATTGATAATGATTTTTAATAGAAAACCATCCCCGCTATTGGGAACATTTTCTAATAAGCGTGTTAATTCGTAATTTCCGACTTTTGTTTCGGCAAATGTGTTATCACGCAAAGTAAATTTTTTTACATTTTCTCCAAGAGAGTAACTGTAGGGGCAGTCTTTTAAGTGAATAGTGGTCTGAAAAGCCATCTATTTTATCCTCCTAAAATTTCTTTTAATGTTGTAATAAATTGTCGAACTTCTTCTGAAGTATTTTGCTCCGAGAAACTAATGCGAATAGATTCCCTTAAGCGTTCTGAATCGCTACCATAAAAAGCTTTAAGCACATGACTTGGCTCAACCGTTCCGGCCGTACAAGCAGAGCCAGTTGAGATAGAGATTCCAGCCAAGTCTAAACGCATGAGCAATAAATCGTTAGCCTGATTTAGAAAGCCAAGATTTACGACATAGGGAAGTAGGTGTGAATCATTATTTATATAGTAATGGATTCCGTCAAGTTCAGAGAGAAGTTGATGTTTCAAACTTTCAACATGTTCCATGTTTTCTTGGTAGCAATTGAGGCTCTCTTTTAGAGCCGCAACCATACCGGCAATAGCCGCTAAATTCTCAGTTCCTGCACGTCTTTTATCCTCTTGATCTCCACCATGTAAAAATTTGTCAAATTTTACATGATTGAAGTACAAGAAGCCGATGCCTTTTGGACCATGAAATTTATGAGCTGATGCACTCATAAAGTCAATTCCTAGCTCGTCAGGATAGACAGGTAATTTGCCTATAACTTGCACAGCATCCACATGATAAGCAGCGGGATGATGTTTCACAACGTCAGCAATTTCTTTGACTGGAAGCATATAGCCTGTTTCATTATTGGCATACATGGTTGAGACAAGTATTGTATCTTCTCGAAGGGCTTCTTTTATCTGTTGAGCCGTAATCTCTCCATTTTTAGGTTGGATATAAGTGGCTTCAAAGCCAAATTTATCCACCAGATATTCAATCGTTTCAAGAACCGAATGATGCTCAATAGCAGTAGTAATAATGTGTTTTCCTTGATCTTGATGGGCTAAGGCATATCCTTTTATGGCTGTATTGTTACTTTCTGTCCCACCAGATGTAAAGATGATATGTTGACTATTAGTATGAAGCAGTTCAGCAAGCTCTTGTCGGACTTCGCGAAGAATTTTGCTAGCAGCTCTTCCGTGACTATGAATGCTAGATGGATTGCCGAAGGTATTTTCCATAACCTGTGTCATAGCAGTAATAGCAGCTTTTGACATAGGAGTTGTTGCTGCATTATCGAAATAAATCAAGATTTCTCCTTATTTCTTTTTATTGTAAGCAAAGAGAGGACTAACTGGTTTTCTTTTATGAATACGAACGATTGCATCTCCGATTAGCACACTTGCAGTAATGTATTGAACATTTTTTGGAGTTTTTTCTTTGGTTGCAACTGAGTCGGTTACTAGAATTTCTTTGATTGGGGCATTGTCTAACTTTTCAGCAGCTCCCTCAACAAATAAACCATGACTAGAAACTGCATAAATCTCTGTTGCACCCTCACGTTCAACGATTTTTGAAGCTTCCGCAAAGGTACGTCCGGTATTTAAAATATCATCAATGAGAATAGCTTTTTTGCCAGCAACATCTCCGATAATATATCCTTCGTTACGATGAGAATCGTCTTGTGCATAGTCAATAATCGCAATTGGAGCATCTAAATGTTCTGCTAAGCTTCTAGCACGTTTAACACCAGAGTTTTTGGGACTGACCACAACTACGTCCTCGCCAGACAAGCCTTTTTCGCAGTAATGTTTGGCAAAAAGAGGAACGGTGTAAAGATTATCAACAGGGATATCAAAGAAGCCTTGAACTTGGACAGCATGTAAATCTAGGGTTAGAACACGATCAACTCCTGCCTTTACTAGCATATTCGCTACGAGCTTGGCTGTAATTGGTTCGCGAGGAGCGGCTGTACGGTCTTGACGAGCATAGCCAAAATATGGCATCACAACATTGACAGAATTAGCGCTGGCGCGATTGCAAGCATCCACCATGATGAGAAGTTCCATCAAATGATTATTGACAGGAAAACTTGTTGATTGAATGATAAATACATCAAAGCCACGCACACTTTCCTCGATGTTTACTTGAATTTCTCCGTCCGAAAATTGACGTGATGAAAGTTTGCCCAGAGGCACACCAGCAGCTTTAGCGATTTTTTCGGCAATATCGTGATTGGAATTTAGTGCAAACAACTTCATCTGTGCTTTATCCGTCAGTATATCCATGATAACTTATTAAGACTCCTTTTGATTTCTACACTCCATTTTATCAAAAAATAAGTAAAATTTCAGCTTTTTATTCATAAGTTTTGAGCAAATCTTGCAACTTTAGGTTTTGCATATTTATAATGGATATGATGAGCTTGTAAAAAGTAGTCAAATTGTTCTTTACCCATTTCAGCATCTGTCACTTCTAGCTCTAATTCGTAGTCTGTTTTGTCAAAATAATGATTCTCATCAAGTGCCATTAAGCCAATAGTGGTTTCTTTTTCATAGCGAATAGTTGTTAAGCTCCCCAGCACCTTTAGTTCATCGAGATTGATAGCAGCCTGAGTCAGCAGTATGCGTATTTCTCCTTCAGGTAGCACACATGTATTGATGAGTGTGTGACACTCTTCTAAAGTGAGAGATTGATTGTATTCCATATTACCGACCTGTTGTGGAATTTTCAAAGTTAATTCGGCACGATTTTCAAAAGCACGGACGCGTAGTGCCATTTTTGCATCTCGGATTGAAAAGTCGGCTGTGTCAATATAGTAGTTTGTCTGTTTGGTAGCTGTTATATCTGAAAACAGCGGTAACAGCTGTTGGTACTCATTTTTTGTCAGAAGTGTTTTGTATTCAATTTCCAGGTGATTCATTTCCCAATCCTTTTCTTTTGTTTGAAAGCGATTTATGTTATAATAAGTATTGTTTTTATTTTATAAAAAAATAAGTAAAATGACAAGGTGATAGTATGGAAGTAGAATGGGAAGAGTTCCTGGATCCTTATATTCAAGCGGTTGGTGAGTTGAAAATCAAACTGCGCGGGATTCGCAAACAATACCGAAAACAAAAACAGCATTCTCCGATTGAATTTGTAACGGGGCGTGTAAAACCGATAGAAAGCATCAAAGAAAAAATGGCTTTGCGTGGGATTAAAGAAGAAAATCTGGCGCAAGATATGCAAGATATAGCTGGTTTGCGCGTAATGGTCCAATTTGTGGATGATGTAGAAGAAGTTTTGGATGTTTTGCGAAAACGTCATGATATGCGGATTATTCAAGAGAGAGACTATATTAAAAATCGTAAAGCTAGTGGTTATCGCAGTTACCATGTTATTATTGAATACCCCGTTGATACCATCAATGGGAGCAAAACGATTTTAGCAGAAATTCAAATTCGTACTCTGTCCATGAATTTTTGGGCAACAATTGAACATTCTCTGAATTATAAGTATAAAGGAGAATTTCCAGATGAGATTAAGAAACGTTTGGAAATTACAGCAAAAATCGCCTATCAATTAGACGAAGAAATGGGAAAAATTCGTGATGATATTCAAGAGGCACAAGCTTTATTTGACCCAATTAGTCGCAAATTGAATGATGGCGTAGGAAATAGTGACGATACAGATGAAGAATACAGGTAAAAGAATAGGGATTATCAGTAATCGCAGACGGCAAAGTCAAGAAATTTGTCGCCAATTAAAACAAAAATTAAAGCAAAATCATTTTATTTTGAATGATAATAATCCTGATATTGTCATTTCAATTGGTGGCGACGGGATGCTTTTGTCAGCATTTCACAAATATGAAGATCAGCTAGACAAAGTTCGCTTTGTTGGCGTTCACACAGGACATTTGGGCTTTTATACAGATTATCGAGATTTTGAGTTGGACAAACTAATCGATAATTTAAAATTAGACACAGGCGCAAAGGTGTCTTATCCGATTTTGAATGTGAAAATTTTCCACGGAAATAATGAAGTTTGTATAAAACGTGCTTTGAACGAGGCGACAGTCAAGCGTTCTGGACGAACAATGGTCGCTGATATCATTATCAATCAAGTGCATTTTGAGCGCTTTCGTGGTGATGGCATTTCAGTATCAACTCCGACAGGAAGCACAGCTTACAATAAATCGCTAGGCGGAGCTGTTCTCCACCCGACTATTGAAGCTCTTCAGATTGCAGAAGTTGCAAGCTTAAACAATCGTGTGTTTCGGACTTTGGGCTCCTCAATTATCGTTCCTAAGAAAGATAAAATTGAAATCGTGCCGACTTGGAATGACCGACATGCAATTTCGATTGACAATCAAAATTTTATGATAAACAATATTTCTAAAATTGAATTTCAAATTGATCAACATAAGATTAACTTTCTTGCTACACCGAGTCATACTAGTTTTTGGAATCGTGTCAAAGATGCCTTTATCGGTGAGGTGGAGGAATGAGGTTTGAATTTACTGCAGATGAGCATGTGAAAGTCAAAACATTTCTAAAAAAACATGAAATTTCCAAAAGTTTGCTTGCAAAAATAAAGTTTTCTGGTGGGGATATTCAGGTAAACGGAAAGAAGCAAAATGCCATTTATTTGTTAGATATTGGCGACAAAGTTGCCGTCGATATTCCTGTAGAAGAAGGTTTTGGCAGTTTGCAAGCTGTAGAGAAAGATTTAGAAATTGTCTACGAAGATGAACATTTTCTGATTTTGAACAAGCCGGCAGGCGTAGCCAGTATTCCTAGCGTGAATCATTCCAATACAATGGCTAATTTTGTGAAGGCTTATTATATTGCAAATCATTATGAAAATCAGCAGATTCATATTGTGACTCGTTTAGACCGTGATACGAGTGGTCTGATGTTGTTTGCAAAGCACGGTTATGCTCATGCAAGATTAGATAAACAATTGCAAAAGAAAGTCATTGAGAAGCATTATTATGCTTTGGTCAAGGGTTCGGCACCGTTAAAGCCAGAAGGAGATATTATTGCTCCCATAGCGCGTGAAGATAGTAGTATCATTACTCGCTGTGTGGCAAAAAATGGAAAATATGCTCATACGAGTTATAAAGTTTTAGCGCAGTATGATGATATTTATCTCGTGGATATTCATCTTCATACAGGACGAACACACCAGATTAGGGTTCATTTTTCTTATATTGGTTTTCCGCTCTTGGGAGATGACTTATATGGTGGAAGCATGACTGACGGAATAACGCGACAAGCGCTTCATTGTCATTCATTGCGTTTTTACAATCCATTCCATGAGGAAGTTGTGAATAAATCAAGTCCTCTTCCGGAAGATTTTCAAACAGTCATTCAAAAATTAAGCAATAAGTAAGGAGTAAAACATGAAAATTTTTGAAACAATTCGTGAAACATTGCAAGACAAAGAAGTGAAGATTGTCTTACCAGAAGGTGAAGAACCACGTATTCTTCAAGCTACTAAACGTTTGGTAAAGGAAACAAGTATCACACCTGTTTTATTGGGAAATCCTGAAAAAATTCGTATTTATCTTGAAATTGAAGGTGTGACAGAAGGTTATGAAGTCATTGACCCTCAAAATTGTTCATGCTTTGAAGAAATGGTTGCAGCTTTTGTAGAACGCCGTAAAGGAAAAATCACAGAAGACGAAGCGCATAAATTATTGAAAGAGGACGTCAATTATTTTGGTGTCATGCTTGTTTATCTTGGTAAAGTGCAAGGTATGGTTTCTGGTGCGATTCATTCTACAGCAAGCACGGTTCGTCCAGCTCTTCAAATTATCAAAACACTTCCTTGGGTTTCTCGCACATCTGGTGCCTTTCTCATGGTTCGCGGTGATGAACGCTATGTTTTCAGTGATTGTGCAATCAATATTGACCCAGATGCTAAAACATTAGCAGAAATTGCTATTAACTCTGCCTTGACCGCGCAAATCTTTGACATTGACCCTAAAGTGGCGATGCTGAGCTATTCAACTAAAGGTTCTGGATTTGGTGAAAAGGTTGATAAAGTCGTCGAAGCAACGAAACTTGCGCAAGAAATGCGACCAGATTTAGCTATTGACGGAGAGTTACAGTTTGATGCAGCTTTTGTGCCTAAAACGGCAGAGTTAAAAGCTCCAGGCAGCAGTGTAGCTGGTCAAGCGACTGTCTTTGTATTTCCTAGTATTGAAGCTGGAAATATCAGCTATAAAATGGCAGAGCGTCTCGGTGGCTTCTCAGCAGTCGGTCCTATTTTGCAAGGATTGAACCACCCAGTAAACGACCTTTCACGTGGATGCAATGCTGATGATGTCTATAAATTGACATTGATTACTGCTAGCCAAGCAGTTGGTCATTATTAGAAAGCCAAGACAGAATCCAGAATTCAAGTTCTGGGTTCTCTTTTTATTTTGTGATATACTAAAGTTATGTTAGATTTGAAAAAATATGGAATTGAGATGTGGGAGGATGAAAAAATTGCCTCCTTTCGCCAAAAATTATTAGCTTGGTATGATAAAAATAAGCGCGATTTACCTTGGCGGAGAAGCAGTAATCCTTATCATATCTGGATTTCAGAAATTATGCTTCAACAAACACGGGTAGATACGGTCATTCCTTATTATGAGCGCTTTTTAGCCTGGTTTCCGACAATCAAAGATTTAGCAGTGGCTTCAGAAGAACGTTTGCTTAAAGCTTGGGAGGGGCTAGGTTACTACTCGCGAGTACGTAATATGCAACAGGCTGCTCAGCAGATTATGACAGATTTTAGTGGCGAGTTTCCTCACACTTACGAGGAGATTTCTAGTCTGAAAGGAATTGGTCCTTATACAGCAGGAGCTATTGCAAGTATTGCTTTTGGCTTGCCTGAGCCAGCGGTTGATGGGAATGTTATGCGGGTCCTGAGCCGTTTATTTGAAGTGAATTTGGATATTGGTGTCCCTGCTAACCGAAAGGTTTTTCAAGCGATGATGGAAATTCTGATTGACCCCCAAAGGCCGGGAGATTTCAACCAAGCTTTGATGGATTTGGGCTCAGATATTGAAGCACCTATCAACCCTAGACCTGATGACAGTCCAGTAAGGGAATTTAGTGCTGCTTACTTACATGGAACAATGGATAGATACCCTATCAAAGCTCCTAAGAAAAAACCAGTTCCAGTTTATTTGTATGGTTTGATTATCCAGAATAATCAAGGAGAATTTCTTTTAGAGAAAAATGAAACAAGCAGTCTTTTATCAGGATTTTGGCACTTTCCTTTGATTGAAGTGGAAGAATTTCCGGACGGTGAACAGTTATCCTTTTTTGAAGTGGCAGAAAATCAAGTTGCATTTGAATTATCTCCGCAAGAAAGCTTTGAGCAGGACTATGATGTGGTAGTGAATTGGCAGGAGCAAGCTTTTCCGACAATTCAACATGTGTTCAGTCATCGCAAGTGGCAGATTCGTTTGCTTTACGGTCGAGTAGCAAATGTTACAAAATATCAAAAAGAGGAACAAGTTTTATGGTTGCATCCTGATGAATTTGACAACTATCCATTTGCTAAACCTCAGCAGAAGATGTGGCAAGCCTTTCAGGAAGGCAAATTAAAAGGAAATTAAACGTTAAGAGGCAAGGATAATATGCTCCCTGCCTCGCTTTGTGATTGTAAAAGCCACTGTCTAGTTGGTTTATAATATGCTGTGAAGTTGGTGATTTTAATTCCAGCTTCATTTTTATAAGTTAGCGAATGACTTGATTTCCTCAGCCGTCATAGAAGAGTCACAACGGATAGCTACTTGGCCATTCTCTATGTGTAGGAAACCTGGTACAGTTGGGATTCCGTATTCGGAACGGAAAGCTTGGAGCTCTTCCAGTTCACTAGGTCCCTCACTATTGATAAAGAAAATATGTGCTTGGGTTTCAGCGACAAAACTAGCTAGCGTAGTGGCGAATTTACGACAGTAAGGGCATGTTTTACGCCCAATGAAAAAAGTTGTGTTTTCTTTATTTGCAATGGCTTGTCGGGCACGTTCAACAGTCGTGACTTCTAAATCTTTGATATCTTGTGTAAATTTATCCATAAAATAACCTCATTTCTTTTGTTCATTCTAGTATGCCACAAATAGGAAAATAATGCAGAGATTTGAAATGAAATGTAAAATATTGAAAGAGAAGTGAAACAGGACTAGAAATTGAAAATTTTAATTGTCGTGCTCTTGTTTCAAGACTCCGATATAAAATGTTTCCTAGCTATTTTGTATAGTCTCCCCTATAATGTTGAGCAAATGTTAAAAATCGAAAAGACCTTGAGACCTGCTTCGAAAGATATGTCTGCTATCTTAAAAAGCAGCATCTGAGCAATTATCTGTTATTTGTTACAAGACAATTTCGAGTCTGAGACACTCTTGTCCCAGACTCGAAGTTTGAATATTGTAGAAGTTAGACTGAGAAATCAAAACCTTTTTACTTTTTGCTTATTTTACAAAATCATTGATTTCTGCTTCAATTTTAGCAAGTTTTGCTTGAGCGTCTTGGCTGGAATCTCCGACAACAGCAATGTAGAATTTGATTTTTGGTTCTGTTCCTGAAGGACGTACAGCAATCCATGAACCATCAGCAAGTGTGTATTTTAATACGTCACTTGCTGGAGTTGTTAATTTCCTTACATTGCCGTCAGAATCGGTAGCGGTTTGTGCTTTGAAATCTTCTGTGACTGTAATAGCAGTAGCGTTGAATTCTTTCGGTGCATTGTCACGGAACTTGCTCATAATAGCTTTGATTTGTTCAGCGCCATCAACACCAGACAAAGTAACTGAAATCGTCTTTTCAGCATAATAACCATATTCTTTGTAGATTTCTTCGATTCCGTCTGCAAGAGTCAAGCCGCGAGAACGATAATAGGCTGCCAATTCTGCAACAACTAATACAGCTTGGATAGCATCTTTGTCACGCACAAATGGTTTAATCAAGTAGCCAAAGCTTTCTTCAAAGCCCATCATGTAAGTGTGATTATGTTTTTCTTCAAATTCTTGAATCTTTTCAGCGATAAATTTGAAACCAGTTAAGACGTTAAACATGGTAGCGCCGTAGCTTTCAGCAATCTTGGTCACAAGATCGGTAGACACAATGGATTTGCAAAGTGCTGCATTGGCAGGAAGTGTTCCAGCAGTCTTGTGCGCTTCAAGGATATACTTAGCCATAATCGCACCGATTTGATTTCCTGAAAGATTGCGGTAGCTACCGTCTTTTTGGAGAACTTCAACACCCACACGGTCAGCATCTGGGTCCGTTGCGACAAGAACATCCGCACCAACTTTACGTCCCAATTCTTCAGCAAGAGCGAAAGCAGCTTGGTTTTCTGGATTTGGTGATTTGACAGTGGAGAAGTCTGGATCTGGCACGCATTGAGCTTCAACAACCTGAACAGAATCAAAACCAGCTTGGGCAAATGCTCGACGTGCTAACATTTCACCTGTACCGTGAAGCGGAGTGTAGACGATTTTCATGTCTTTTCCATATTCATCAATCAATTGTTGGTTGATGTTGACGTCTTTAACTTCCTTGAGATATTCGGCATCAATAGTTTCACCAATAACTTCAATCAAACCAGAAGCTTTTTCGGCTTCAACATCAGCTACTTCAATAGTAAATGGATTTTCAATGGCACGAATATAAGCTGTTAGAGCATCAGCATCATGAGGCGGCATTTGACCACCATCTTCGCCATAAACTTTATAGCCATTAAATGGAGCAGGGTTGTGGCTGGCTGTAATCATAATCCCGGCAAAAGCTTTTAAGTGACGAACTGCAAATGACAGTTCTGGTGTTGGACGGAGACTTTCAAATACATAAGATTTAATGCCATGTTTTGCTAAAACAGCAGCAGATTCAAAGGCAAATTCTGGAGAGAAGTGACGAGAGTCATAAGCGATAGCGACACCGCGTTTTTTGAAATCTTCACCTTTTTCATCAATCAAACGTGCTAAACCTTCAGTTGCCTGACGAACGACATAAATATTGATACGATTCGTACCTGCACCAATCAAGCCACGCATACCAGCAGTACCAAATTCAAGATTGGTATAAAAAGCATCTTCTTTTGTCTTTTCGTCCATCGAATCCAATTCTTTACGAAGGTAGTCTGGAAGTGCTGTAAAATTAAACCATTTTTTGAAATTATCTTGATAAGTCATTGTGAAGTCTCCTTTTATCAAATTTGGAAAGTTTATGAAAACATCTGAAAAATAGCAGCTAATTTTCTTTCCTTAGCGGAATGATGAACATTTTATTTTTCTTAGAATTCTAAACTTTTTATTATTTAACCGTTTTCATTATAGCATTTTTTAATAAAAAAATCACGTTTTCACGTGACTATTTTCTAACTTTTTCAAGTGCTGGGATAATGGTAACCGTCAAAACCGCAGAAATAATCATTTCAGCAATAGAATTGGTTGAAATGACAGAAGCAAGCAGTAGTTGAATGTTCCCGTTATATACTTTGGAGAATAGTAGGAAAATCCCTCCTAAAACAAAAATAGTATTTGTCAATGAACCGACTGTTCCAGCTAAGATAAGTCCGGTCTTATTTTTAAGATATTTATAAACAAAATAAGGAGTAATTCCGATTAAGATTCGCGGAACGAGGGCAATGATGAGCGAATAAATATTCCCATTAGGGACAAACGGGCTAAACAAGTAACTGGTTGGCAAGAGAACAAGTGTGTTCGTAACCAGACTAATGATACCCATTAGCGCCCCTAAAATAGCGCCTACCTTTGGTCCATATAAAATACTTGCAATAATAACGGGAATGTGGACAATCGTTGGTTTGATTGGGACGGGAAAAAGGTTAAATATTACTGAACTCAATAGATGAATGACGAGCATAATCGCAAAAAAGATAGCAATTTGAGCAATATTAGATTGTTTCTTCATAAATCATTTCCTTTACTTTTTTTATAATTGTTTTTACAGAAGCAAGGGCGCCAATTCCGTGGTCACCACAGGCTAGGACGGTTTCTCTAGGCTGAATAATTTGCCAGCCGTATTTTTCTAGTTTAGATAGATTTTCTTGAGTGATTGGATTTTCATACATTTTGGTATTCATAGCTGGGGCTAATACCTTTTTGGCTGTTGATGGCAGAGCAAGTGCGGTACTGGTTATCATATTGTCTGCAAAGCCATTAGCTAATTTAGCGATCGTATTGGCGGAAGCAGGTGCAACTAAGAAAAGATCCGTTTGCTTGGCAATTTCAATATGATTGACCTTGTTTGGCGCAGGCTCCTCCATGACATCTGTATGCACTAAATTTTTCGACAATACTTGCAAAGTCAGCGGTGTAATGAAATTTGTAGCTGCTTGAGACATCAGAACAGTCACCTTTTGATTGTCTTTTGTCAATTGACTGACCAAGTCGGCAGCTTTATAGGCGGCAATGCTTCCTGTGACAGCTAGTGTAATATGTTTCATAGATTGTCCTTTGTGTGAATATGTGTCAGCAATAATTGGGCAATTTCTTCTTTAGTAGTGGCTTCTATTACGGAATCTTGTTTGACCAAGAAAGCATGATGTTGATTATTGGAAATATCATACAAGTCATTTGCTACAATTATTTCTGCTTTGTTTTTTATGAGACTAGCACGAGCAACTGTCAGTAATTCTTCCTTAGAAACACCAACTAAGAGTTTAAAGCCAATTAGACGGATATTGGGATTCCATTTTTTGACTTGACTGATAATTTTCGGTGTTTGTTTGAGAAAGAGCACTTGGTATTCATCTTTTGATGAAATCTTGCCTTGATCATTGGTCTTGTTTAAAAACTCTGTTAAATCCTGTGAAGCAGTGATTTGTTCAAAACCTGTCATGTAAATAGGCATGTAGTCAGAAACGGCCATTGAATGAATTAAAACACCATGAGTTTTGACTAAAGGCTGCAGCGTTTCCAGCAAATCTTGTACATTTTCAATGATTTGAATGGTTAAATTCGGATGAGCAGCAGGCTTGACAGCACTCTGTGTAGTGACTAATGTAACTTGATCGCCTTGTGCTAAAAAACTCTCCGCAATAAGAGCACCAAGCTTTCCTGTTGAGTGATTCGTAATAGAACGAACTTGATCGATTTTTTCGCTCGTTCCGCCAGAAGTAATCAATAATTTCATATTTAAATTTTACACAAAAAAGCCTCATTAGTAAATCAAAAAGACTTTCCCGAACGTTTTTGAGAAGTTTAGCTTTGAAAGTGTTTGTTTTCTTTATTTTTTGATATAATAATCCTATCAAAACTGGAGGATTCCAAATGAAAACGGATATAGAAATTGCTCAGAGTGTTGACTTGCAGCCGATTGCTGATGTAGTGAAGAAAGTTGGAATTGATTACGATGATTTGGAGCTTTACGGTAAATACAAGGCGAAATTATCTTTTGACAAGATTCAGGAATTGCAAAAGAAGCCAGTTGGTAAGCTGATTCTGGTAACAGCCATCAACCCGACACCGGCCGGCGAAGGAAAATCAACTATTACCATTGGTTTAGCAGACGCTCTCAACAAAATAGGCAAGAAAACCATGATTGCTATTCGTGAACCATCTCTTGGACCAGTTATGGGAATCAAGGGTGGAGCCGCTGGAGGTGGTTATGCACAGGTTCTACCAATGGAAGACATCAATTTGCATTTCACAGGAGATATGCATGCGATTACCACTGCCAACAATGCCCTTTCTGCTTTGATTGATAATCATTTACATCAAGGAAATGCTCTAGGAATTGACCAACGTCGCATTATCTGGAAGCGCGTGGTAGATCTGAACGACCGTGCTTTGCGGCATGTGACAGTTGGTCTGGGCAGTCCGGTTAACGGAATTCCGCGGGAAGATGGTTTTGATATTACGGTTGCATCTGAAATCATGGCTATTCTGTGCTTAGCGACAAACATTGAGGACTTGAAAAAACGTCTAGCTAATATTGTTATTGGTTACCGTTGTGATCGGACGCCTGTTTATGTTCGAGATTTAGAAGTAGAAGGGGCTCTTGCTCTCATCTTGAAAGACGCTATAAAGCCCAATCTGGTACAGACTATCTATGGAACCCCTGCCTTCGTTCACGGTGGACCGTTTGCCAATATTGCTCACGGCTGTAATTCCGTTTTGGCAACGACAACAGCTTTGCATTTGGCGGACTACACGGTGACTGAAGCTGGATTTGGTGCGGATCTAGGGGCTGAAAAATTCCTAGATATCAAAACACCCAATCTTCCGACTGCTCCAGATGTAGTGGTTATTGTTGCAACTCTCAGAGCATTGAAAATGAACGGTGGTGTTGCTAAAGAAGAGCTGACAACTGAGAATGTTGAAGCGGTTAAAGCAGGTTTTGCCAACCTCAAACGCCATGTGGGAAATATCCGTAAATTTGGTGTTCCGGTTGTGGTGGCTATCAATGAATTTGTGACGGACACCCAAGCTGAAATTGCCGTTCTCAAGGAACTTTGCGCAGAGATTGATGTTCCTGTGGAATTGGCTAGTGTTTGGGCAGACGGAGCTGACGGTGGTCTAGCTCTTGCCGAAACTGTGGTTAAAACAATTGAAACTAGACCTGCTAACTACACTCGACTTTACGATAATAATCTGACAGTTGAAGAAAAAATTGAGAAAATTGTCAAGGAAATCTATCGCGGAACAAAAGTCAATTTTGAAAAGAAAGCAAAAACTCAAATTTCTCAAATTGTCAAGAATGGCTGGGATAAGTTGCCAATTTGTATGGCTAAGACCCAATACAGTTTTTCAGATAATCCAAATCTTCTGGGAGCGCCAGAAAACTTTGAAATCACTATCCGTGAAGTTGTTCCAAAACTAGGTGCAGGCTTTATTGTCGCCCTGACTGGTGATGTTATGACCATGCCTGGTCTGCCAAAACGCCCAGCAGCCCTCAATATGGATGTCGCACCAGATGGTACAGCTATTGGACTATTTTAAAACGAAAAAGGTTCGAGAGAGCCTTTTCTTTTTGAATTTGGTAAAATATACATGGTGATATACTTCATTTTTATGAAAGTAATAAGAAGAAAGGAACGTTCGGATGAACATCAGATTAGCAAATAAAAACGACGCCGCTGTTCTTGTAGCTATTTACGCACCTTATGTGGAGAAAACAGCCATTACTTTTGAGTATGATGTTCCGTCGATGGAGGAATTTTCTGGTCGGATTAAGAAGACCTTGGAAAGGTATCCTTATCTGGTGGCTGAAGAAGAGGGAGTCATTCTGGGTTATGCTTATGCTTCGACTTATTATGGTCGAGAGGCATACAACTGGGCTGTTGAACTATCGGTCTATGTAGCTGATGAGAATCGCGGCAGAGGGATTGGGAAGCAGCTTTATGACAAATTGGAAGAAATTCTTGAACAGCAAGGTTTTGTTCATTTTCTAGCTTGTATTGCTCTGCCGAATGATGCCAGTATTTCTTTCCATAAAAAACGTGGTTATCAGCAAGTAGCGTATTTCCCAAAAATCGGATATAAATTTGACTGCTGGCATGATACAGTTTGGTTGCAGAAGAGTTTAGATAAACCAGCAAGACCAATTAAATTATTCAAAGATATGAATGTTGAAAGTGAATGGTAATATGAAAGTAGAAGATATTTTACAAGGATTAAAAGAAGTAGCAAACCCTGAAGATGCTATTCACATGAAAGCATACATGAAAGACCAATTTGAGTTTTTAGGAGTTAAAACACCTGTTAGACGCCAAGTTTCTAAGATATTTTTTAAGAAAAATCACAAGTCTACGATAGATTGGGAATTTGTCAATCAGGCTTGGGAGAACCCCTATCGTGAAATGCAATATGCGGTGCTGGATTATTTGCAATTGAAACAAAAGGCTTTGAAACCAAGCGATTTGCTAAAGATAAAGAAATTAGCACAAACAAAGCCATGGTGGGACACCATTGACTTTTTGTGCCGCTCAGTAGGCTTTATTTGCCTGCACTATCCTGAGACAAAAAAATTTGTGTTGGAGTGGAGCAGGGATGAAGATTTTTGGCTGCGGCGCCTTGCCATTGAACATCAATTGCTTCAAAAAGAAGAAACGGATGTCCAGCTGCTGGAGCAAATCCTGATTAATAATCTTAATCAGACCGAGTTTTTCATCAATAAGGCCATTGGTTGGGCACTTCGGGACTACTCCAAGACCAATCCCGACTGGGTGCGGGAATTTATCGAAAAATACAAAGATAGGCTGAGCAAACTCAGCATTAAAGAAGGAAGCAAGTATTTGTGAGATTGATAGATGAGGAAGTTTTTCTATCAGTAGTTAAAAACTGATGAAGAGGATCGATAAATGAAATATCGCAGGCAAGTATTGATGAACTAGCAAAAACCGAACCAATTCTCTTTGTGAGCATTACCCAAGAGGATTGGTTCGGTTTTTTTTCTTACTTAGCTCCTAGTTTGCTTTCGATTTTCATTAAGTGTTAGATATTTTTTTGCTCTAAGTGATGTATATGATTGTATCTAGTATAATGAATGATAATAATCGTCAAAATAGTAGTGACTGTCCAGATAGCATATTGATGAATGAAACGTGTGAGAAATCCAGTAAAAATAGCACCGCCGATGAAACTAGCGACAATCATAGAGTAATTAGCCGCTTGCCTTCTAATAATATGTCTGCGGTCTTTAAAACGAATATACTCATACCAAGCAGTGACCATTCTCCGATAGTTTCCTGAAGTCATCATAATCATGTAGGGATAAGACTCAATTTTTGAGCCTGTATAAGTTAGCATGACCATTCCGGTAGAGGTTGCAAGCAATATCACCCAGATAAAATAATGAGAATGAAAGAAAGGGAAGAGGAAAGTCGTGAGAGTCAACGGTAAGACCCCCCAAGTACGCCAATGTGAGCTTTGTGCCCGTTCCTTAAGTAGAATACCAAGGATAAAGCCACAGGTAAAGAAGACAAGCGAAAGGATACGGTAAGCGGTCTTTACGGTTGGTCCATCCCAATCGGCTACGATTAAAATAATATTCCCTGTCTGAGTGGCGATTAGTGTACTAAATTGTATATGCGAAAAAACGTCTAGGCAACCACCCACAGCTCCGAGCAAGATAGCCATTGTTCGTCTATCTTGAGGCATGGGGACAGGCTGTTTCGTAGTATCCATAACTTTATCCTCCTAAAAACTATTTTACTCTTTTAAGACACCAATTTCAAATATGGATAAGTTGGAAATTATCATAATAAAAATAGTTTGACTTTTAGGATTTTCTATAGTAGAATGCTAGATATGCGATGAGTCGATAGGTGGCGCAAGCCACATATTGAGCATGGGAGGTCATATACGCAGGAGCGGACCTTGATGAGTTGTGTGAACCTGCTCATCACACGAAAGTGCCCTTAATCCCTACTTTTTAGTGGGGATTTTTTTCTTATAAGTCTTTTCAATTCTTTAGAAAAGTAGTATAATACCAGCAATACACAAATTTTTTGAAAATTCAGAGAGGTATGTTATGGGATATACAGTTGCTGTGGTTGGTGCTACAGGTGCCGTTGGAGCTCAAATGATTAAAATGCTGGAAGAATCAAGTCTTCCGATTAAAAAAGT
>ERZ772957.426-NODE-426-length-34533-cov-3.950838_pt1 | contig 34533 bp, 29 predicted proteins | sample MGYA00580682_ERZ772957 | MGnify/ENA primary metagenome ERZ772957 (study PRJEB29015, sample SAMEA2737921) | human oral metagenome | biome: human oral; feature: human-associated habitat; material: dental | place: China | collected 2025 ...
CAAATGAGAACAGGACTTTTTATAGGTAGTTTTGACCCTTTTACCATCGGACATCATTCGGTGGTGCGTCGAGCATTGCCCCTTTTCGATAAGTTGGTTATCGGAGTGGGCGTAAACGAGCGCAAAAAATATATGTACAGCACTGAAGTAAGGGTAAAAACCATTGCTGAAATATATGCCGACGAGCCAAAGATTGAAGTGAAAGCATACAATGATTTGGCAGTAGACTTTGCCCATCGTGAGGGTGCTTGGTTCATTGTTAAAGGGGTTAGAAGCGTAAAAGACTTTGAATACGAACGTGAACAAGCGGATATTAATCGGCAGATAGGCGGTATAGAGACCGTCTTTATCTATTCGGAGCCAAAATGGGAGAGCGTCAGTTCAACATTGGTTCGCGAGTTAATACATTTCGGAAGAGACGTAAAAGAGTTTCTTCCATAAAGTAAAAATCAAATGATTACATACAATACATCGGGCGTTAAGATGCCGAAAATCAAGCGAAGAGACACAACTGCGTGGATAAAAGCTGTGATTGCCACCTACAATAAACGTCTGGGTGAGGTGGGGTATATGTTTGTAAACGATGAAAAAATACTCGAAATCAACAACGAATATCTGCAACACGACTATTATACCGATGTTATCACGTTCGATTATAATGAAAATGATGTTGTCAATGGTGATATTGTGATCAGTCTAGACACTGTTCGCACTAATGCAGAGAAGTTCGGCAAAACTTTCGACGATGAGCTTCACCGGGTTATTATTCATGGCATTCTTCACCTTTGCGGCCTTCATGATAAGGCACCGGGCGAGCGAGAGCAGATGGAAAAAGCCGAAAATAAGGCGTTGGCGCTGAGGTAAAAGATGATAAATATCAGCCAATGGAACAAACATATACGATAAAAAGATGGGGCAAAGTGGTGTTGTATCGCTTTGCTCTTTTTATTTTGGTTAAATAATTGTATTTTTTAATTAATTTTCTAATTAAAATCAATTCGGTTTTCAATATTAATAACGTTGGTTTATTGTATTGACAATGTAATTAAAAATTGATACAATGAAGAAAAAAAGGAGGTATTTGTTATGGCAAATGCAAATTTAAGTATTAGAGTTGATAAAGAAACAAAAGAAAAAGCGAACGAATTATTTAACAAATTTGGCTTGACAATGACAACTGCAGTAAATATGTTCTTAAAAACTGCAATTAGAGAAAATAGAATTCCTTTTGAATTGAAATTGGAAGAAGAGCCAAATGAAGTGACTTTAGAAGCAATGAGAGAAGCTGATAGAATTGCAAGAGATGATAGTGTAAAGGGATATGACAGCATAGAGGAGTTGAGAGAGGCACTTGGTGTATAAAGTTAAATTTACGAGACAATTTAAAAAAGATTTAAAATTGGCAAAAAAACAAGGAAAAAACCTTGATACATTATTTAACGTGATAAAAATTTTGGAAAAAGGTGAAAAAATTGATGATAAATATAGAGACCATAGTTTATCTGGAAAATATAAAGGAACAAGAGAATGCCATATTGAGCCTGATTGGTTGTTAGTTTATGAAATAATAGATAATGTGTTGGTACTTTTGTATTGTATAGATTAGGTTCACACTCAGAACTGTTTTAGTATGGTTCTGAGTTTTTAATATTATGAAGGAGTGGATTTTTTATGAAGAAAATAATTTTATTTTTTACATTGGTTTTGACAATTAATTTGTTTTCAAATACATCGTATGATGAGTTTTTTAAAAAAGTAGAGATATTGAAAGAAAAAATAAAAAATGGAGATAAAAAAGCAATTAATAATCTAGGGAATTTGTATGCAAAAGATAAAAATTCTCGAAATATTCCTAAGGCAAAAGAATATTATAGATTGGCAATAAAAAATGGTTCTGAAATTGCTAAGAAAAATTTGGAGATAGCGAATAAACTTCCGAAATTGTGTCCTGATGGAGCAATATGTGAAAATTGGACTACGATTAGATTTATAGATAAAGATGGAAAAATTGTGAAAATGATAATAAGAGGGTTTCCTGTTAATAAAGAAGAAGTGACTGAGATTGAAAAACGAGAAATTAAAGGCGAAATAGAATATTTATTAAATGTTTTTCTTGAGAATGAAGAATTTATAATTGTTGGGTATGCTGATGAAACTGAAAAGAATAAAAAGAAATTATCTTTATCAAGAGCTGAGAAAATGTCTGAATTTTTGAAACAAAATGGATTGAGAAAAGATATAAAAATTACTAAAATGATCGGAAAAGGATCTGAAAATCCAATTGATACGAATGATACAGAAATTGGAAGATACAATAACCGTCGTGTTGAAATTTTGTTAAAAACTGGGGAAGTTAAGAAAATTGATATTGAAAAATTATTGAATCAGTTAAAAGATGAATAGTGTTATCTGGACACTCTCTAATATCCTGTACTTTCATTTGTATTCAATATATCTTCATTATTTTTTATTGTTTCTGAATTAGTGCAGATATAATTATTTATTTTCATCATCTATTGCCGTCCTTATTTTTTTTCTTCTCTTTTATAATTTGGATTTTTTACCCTCGTTAAAAAGGGATTTTTAGCATATTCTATATTTACCATAAAATTATAATCTTCAGAATTTATTTTACCAATATTTTTTTCAATTTGAGAATTCACAAGTGTTTTTGAAACCTCTTTTGGCTCTAAATTAAAACCAACAATCTCCTTTTTTACATCTGTGTTTATTTCTATAGCATAATCTGATAATTTGGGATTTTTTATATTGTCATTTTTCAGTTTAATATGTATTTTGCTATTTTCATTAATTAATTTTATATCTTCTTCTAAATTACTATAATTAAGTTTGACCGAATCTTTATAATTCATTGCAGGTGCTATCAAAAAGTCATTTGCTCCTACAACTACATTTGACCAGTAATTTACATTTTCTTTGCTTACATTTTTTCCAAGAACTTTTGAACCTAGACTGATTGTTCCTTTACTCATATTCAATAATATATCTTCTCCTGTCCAAACATTACCCAAATCTCTTCCACCAGAAAATACAGAATACCCCCCAGCAATTACATTGCCATCTATTATTTCAATAATTCCACTTCTGATAGAAAAGGTTGGATAAATAGATTATCTGTAAATGTAATCTTGGCATCTGGAAACATTCCGCAAACTAATCTTGAACTTTTTATCAAAACATTAGCACCATCTACAATTACATCATCTGAAAATTTATCCATCCTAATATATGATTTTTTAATTCACATGGTTTCCCGCCATTAGCGGCACAATTAAGTCCTGATTTTATTTCAAAATTTTCCGGTTTTAAATCAGCAGTTGTTCCAGCTGCATCAATTCCCATCAAATAAACTTTTGCTTTAGGAACTTTAAAAGTAATCATATCATTAACTTCATCCTCATTGGTTGCTGAAAAATCAGGTTTCATTAAAACTATCTTACTTGATATATCCTGCACCATTGATCCAAATATTCCCATATTACATTTCATAGTTGCTCCATCACAAATAATTGTACAATCATCCCCTTTATCTAATAGTAAATTTGAAATAAATGCAGAAATAACACAAGATAATCCTGAATTTTTTCCAAATGATTCTACTTGTTTATCTATGCATAAAAACAGACACTGTTATTTCCTTTTAGTTATATCTGATTACTTCTATTATAAACGAACTGATGGTCAAAATAAGCATTTTCAAGATTTCCTTCACCTATAACACTTTTCGTAGAAATTAGGGAGCTTATTTTTTCATCTACATTATTATTATATACTACTAATATTTTACCTTATTTTTTAATGATTCGCAAACTTTCGATATATCTTCTTCAAATAATCTACTACTAAAAGATGCAACCATATTTATTACCTTTATATCTCTATATAACAATTTTTTCAATACATTCAATAAGTTTAATGAGTAATCCTTTCTTTTTTTATTAAATAGTTTTATAGGATATATATACAATTGTGACAAAATAATACATCTTCACAATTTAGAACACATATCATTTCTCCTTGTTTTTTTATTTGAGCAATTTAAATTACACACGAAATTTGATGTGTGTTCACCTTTTTTGTAAAAAATTAGCGTTGGGAGAGAATTTTTCTCTCACCAACGCTAATTTTCACCTTTAGTTATTAATATTCTACCTTATACCAAAGAACCTCTTGGCATTTTCCTTAGTTACCTGACACACCTCTTCATAGCTTATCCCCCTTTCAAGGGCTATCTTCTGGGCTACATACTTGACCATAGATGGGTCATTTCTCTTGCCCCTATTTGGAGCTGGAGCCATATATGGAGAGTCGGTCTCTATAAACATCCACTCTAGCGGTATATTCTTGGCTACATTTACTGTCTTCCTGTTGTTCTTGAAGGTAACAGTTCCAGGAATCGATATATAACAGCCCATCTTTACGTACTCCTTGGCCAGGTCTAACTCACCACTATAGCAGTGAAGAACACAGCCTGTCTCTGGGGCTTTGTACTTTTTAATTATCTCAAAAGTGTCCCCATGAGCATCCCTGTCATGTACTATAAAGGGCAGTCCTAGTTCGTTAGCCAACTGAATCTGCCTGATAAACCACTTTTTCTGCAGGTCCCTAGGCGATAGGTCATAGTAGTAGTCCAGGCCTATTTCACCAATGGCTACCACCTTGTCATTTTCCTTGGCCCATTTCTTTAGGGTCTCTATATCATCTTCAGTCATATGTTCTACATCATGTGGATGTACCCCAACTGCTGCATATATGAAGTCATGTTTTTTTGCCAGGTCTATGGCTGTCTTGGATGTCTCCATGTCTGCACCCGGATTGACTACCAGGTCCACATCATTTTCTCTTAAATAGGCTATTAGCTGGTCCCTATCTTCATCAAACCTCTCATCATTTAAATGAGCATGTGAATCAAACAGCATTTATCTCACCTCTGCCCCATCTTTTGCACCAATAGCTTCTGGTATTACCAGGTCATCACCATCATCACCAGCTGCAAGGATCATACCCTGAGATTCTACCCCTCTTAACTTAACTGGCTTTAGGTTGCATACTACTATTACATTTTTGCCAACCATTTCTTCTGGCTTGTACCACTCAGCTATACCTGATACTATCTGTCTCATTTCTGATCCAAGCTTGATCTGTGATACTAGTAGCTTGTCTGCCTTAGGATGCTTTTCACACTTTACAATCTTTCCTACTCTTAGTTCTATATTTTCAAAGTCTTCTATACCTATTTCTTCCTTATGGTCTAGCTTTACTTCCTGGTCTACTATCTTTTCAGCAAATAGGTCTTCTAGTGCCTTTATTTCTTCTTCAACCTCAAGTCTTGGGAATAGGACCTCTCCCTTTTCTACCTTAGTTCCATCAGGAATTAGACCGAAAGTATCAGTGCTTGCCCAGTCGTATAGGTCTTCCTTACCAGCTATACCAAGTTGATCGAATATCTTTCTAGCTGTTTCTGGTAGTAAAGAAGATATAAGTGTAGATATTAACCTAATAGATTCGCATAGGTTGTATAGGACATGGTTTAACTGGTCCTTGTTTACTTCATCCTTAGCTAGAACCCAAGGCATTGTTTCATCTATATACTTGTTAGTCCTTCTAACAAACTTCCATAGGCTTTCTAGGGCTTCATGGAACATCAATTCATTCATCTGACCTTCAAAGTCAGCCCTTACTTCCCTATAAGTATCGATTAGGTCCTGGTCAAATTCAGTACCAGCGTCGTTTACAACTAGGACACCCTCATTGTACTTTTCAACCATTGATATAGTCCTGCTTACAAGGTTACCAAGGTCATTGGCCAAGTCTGAATTTATTCTGTTTATAAAGTTCCTGTGAGTGTATGAACCGTCCTGACCAAAAGAGAACTCTCTTAGTAGGAAGTACTTAAGGGCATCTACCCCGTACCTGTCTACCATCTGGCCTGGATATACTATATTGCCCTTAGACTTTGACATCTTATCATCTGCAAATAGGATCCAACCATGACCAAATACCCTCTTTGGTACTGGTATATCTAGGGCCATTAGTAGGGCTGGCCATATAATTGTATGGAATCTTACTATTTCCTTGGCAACCAGGTGGACATCTGCTGGCCAGAACTTCTTGTAGTTTGTATCATCATCACCCTCATATCCTAGGGCTGTAATATAGTTACATAGGGCGTCTACCCATACATAGATTATATGCTTTTCATCGAAAGGTACCTTTATACCCCAGTCAAATGAAGTTCTAGTTACTGATAGGTCTTCTAGGCCTGGCTCTAGGAAGTTCTTTATCATTTCGTTTTTTCTGCTCTCAGGCATTACGAAATCTGTATTTTGGAATAGGTCCATCAACCTGTCCTGGTACTTTGATAGCCTGAAGAAGTATGATTCTTCCTTCACTACCTTAGTCTCTCTACCACAGTCTGGACACTTGTTTCCTTCTAGCATCTGTGATTCTGTCCAGAAACTTTCACATGGTACACAATAGTGGCCCTCATATGAACCCTTGTATATTTCTCCCTTTTCATATAGCTTAGTAAATATCTTCTGGATAGCCTTCTCATGTCTTTCTTCAGTAGTTCTAATAAAGTCATCATTAGATATTTCTAGCTTTTCCCAAAGCTTCTTTATTTCTGCTATCTGCTCATCAAGGAATTCTATTTCACTCTTGCCCGCTTCGTGGGCCTTTTTCTGTATTTTTTCTCCATGCTCATCTGTACCAGTCAAAAATCTTACATCATAGCCACAGAACCTCTTAAACCTGGCTATAGCATCTGCTGCTATAGTCGTATAGGCATGACCTATGTGTAGTTTTCCACTTGGATAATATATTGGTGTTGTTACATAAAATGTTGGTTTACTTGTCATAATTGACCTCCTCAAAGTTTAAAAGTAAATAAAAACACCCCTATGCAATGCATAGGGGCGAATAATAATCACGGTACCACCCTACTTACTGGCAACAAACTTTTAGTCTGTATTTGCTGGGATTCTCCCCCTACAATTTATGTAGAAGTCCCTCCGCCAGTATCTCTTAGATTTAACGCATTCATACGCAGACCCTAACTCTATCAGCTCAGGTCTGAAGCTCCGAGTCCATCTTCACTACTCTTGTATTGTCGGTTTACAGCCACCACCGACTCTCTAAAAATACTCCTGCAGTTACTCTTCTCTTCACAGCCAAAAAATTTTATTAACTTGATTTTACATCAAGGATATAAAAAAGTCAATTATTTATAGGATTGATTTTGCCTGGATTGGCGTAGATAGGATTACTGATGTCCTTGTCCTACCGAAATCCTTTAGGTTGTCTATTACATTTTCCAATTCGTCCATACTTTCAACAATAACCTTGATTAAAGAACTGTCATCACCTGTTATATGGTGACATTCAACTATTCTAGGGTCATTCTTGACAGCCTCGATAAAGGCGTCATAAGCTGTACCTGGAAGTGATACATTTATAAAGGCCTTTATAGCCCTACCCATAGAGTCGGGATTTATAATAGCCTTATAACCTGATATAATTTTGGCCTCTTCAAGCCTCTTAACTCTTTCGGATACTGCCGGTGATGTCAAACCTACGGCTATACCCAGGTCCTTCATTGAAATTCTACCATTATCCTGAAGGATTTCTATGATTTTCGCATCAGTAGAATCCATTCTTTCTTCATAAGATTTTTTTGTCATACTCTCCACCCACTTTACATAATATATTATTTTATTTTCTTAGAAGCAATCATATCTTGCTTCATTTTCCATAGACCTTCTGATAAATCCACCTTATATATGTGAGGATTTTTTATTCTCTTGTGCTGGTCCCATAGGCTGGCCAGCTCTTGCCTTGTATATTCAGTAACTTCCTGGATTGTCTTCTTATCTCTTACGCACTTGCCATCCTTAAATAAAGGAGACAAGACCTCTCTCAAGCTATATTTTTCAAATTTCTTAGTCTTCCATGTATATATAGGGTCAAAGATTTCTAAAGTATTTGACTCATCTATTACTTCATCTGCTAGCATGATAAGGTCTGCTTCTGCCTTGCCATTTTCATTGTATATTCTTACAACCTTTTTAAATCCAGGATTATTTATTTTTTCTGGATTTTCTGATATTTTAATCTTCGGAACCAGAAGGCCTTCAGAATTAGTTGCTGCTGCCAACTTATAAACCCCTCCCAATGAAGGATAGTCATAAGAAGTTATCAGCTTGGTTCCAACTCCCCAAGAATCTATCTTGGCGCCCTCCTGCTTTAATGATGTAATCGTATACTCGTCCAGGTCATTTGATGCTGTTATTTTAACATTTTCAAAGCCTGCCTCATCCAGGATCCTCCTTACCTCTCTTGAAAGGTATGTCAAATCACCTGAATCCAGTCTTACACCTAGTGGCTCATGTCCCTTGGCCCTCAACTCATTAAATACTGTTATGGCATTTTTAATACCACTATTTAGGACATCATATGTATCAATCAATAAAAGGCAGCTATCAGGATATATATCCGCATAAGCCCTAAAGGCCTCTATTTCTGTATCAAACTTCTGTACCCAACTGTGGGCATGTGTACCTGAAATTGGAACATTGAACATCTTTCCTGTCAAGACATTTGATGTTCCCTTGCATCCACCGATAACTGCTGCCTTGGCACCATATAGGCCTGCCTCTGGTCCCTGGGCCCTTCTCAAACCAAATTCAAGGACTGGGTCTCCTTGGGCTGCATTACATACCCTGGATGCTTTTGTTGCTATTAGAGACATAAAATTCACTATAGAAAGCATAGCTGTTTCGATTAACTGGGCCTGATAAAGTGGTGCCTTTACCACTAGCACTGGCTCTCCAGGGAACATCACTGTACCATCTTCTACAGCATATATATCTCCTGTAAATTTAAAATCCTTTAGAAAACCTAAGAAATCTTCATCAAATAGGTTCAAACTTCTCAAGTATTCCAGGTCTGAATCTTCATAGTGGAGGTTCTGGATGTAATTTACCACTTCCTCAATACCACAGATAATTGTATACCCGCCCTCGCAGACATTTTTCCTGAAAAAAATATCAAACACAGCAGTATTTTCATGTAGACCCTTCTTGTAGTATCCGTTCATCATGGTCAACTGATATAGGTCAGTCAACATCGTTAAGTTGTTAGTCATTTTCCTCTCCTTTTAGCCTAAAGTAGTTTATACTTTATAATCTAAAGTTCGTTTTCACATCTATATTTTATCATAAATAAGATTAAAAAGCTATTTAATTTTCAATAATTTAATTTTTGGCAAATTTATCCTTATATTCATAATTTTGTACGAATGAAAATGTATTCCCTTTTTAATAAGTATTATCCGTTGATTTTTAATATAAAATATAGGTTTACTTCTATATAGGCCCCTTTATTATCAATAAACAAGCATAGAGGGGGACATATGGTCCCCCTCTAAAAATTATATTTTATCTTTCTTATATCTTGTCTATTTCACAAAGGAAAGTGAGTTTATCATACTAGTAGATATAGTGCTTTCACCACCTAGTATTACTGACTGACTTATCTTTCCATTTAACCTATCCTTAATGCTATTTGGTATACTTGTCCTATTGACAAGTAGGATAGGCATTTTTGCCCTGGCAGTAACTGCTCCTGCTGACAAGGCATCTATTGAGTTATATCCATTTGCAAACATAACCTTCTTAGTGCTTGGATATGATTCATCTGCTATGGCCAAGGCAGTCTTAAACCTATCCTGACCTGATAGTCTAGTCTTAGTCTTAGCTCTTACCTGATTTACGACAGAGTCTGAAATAGAGTTAGTGCCACCGACTAGATATACCTGGTCAAGGTTCCAGGCATTAAACTTGGCCCTGGCATTTCCTTCCAGTTCTCCAGACCTAGTCATGATTACTGGTAATCCTTGGCTTGTGGCAAGTCCTGATACCGTCAAGGCATCTGCCTCCTTAGAACCATTAATCAGGATGGCCTTAGATACTTTAGTTATATCCTTGACCTCTTGGGCTATCATGGCAGAAGTTTCATACCTGTTATTTCCTGCTAATCTTCTAACACTATAACCCTTCTTCCTCATCTCGCCTTCTACCTTATAACTAACTGATGAGCTACCTCCAACTATGATTATATTCTTAGCCTTTAGCCTGGATATTTCATTTAGGACGCTTTCATCTGTAGTATCTTTATTTGTCAATAATATTGGTGCCTTATGAGCATTTGCAAATGATGCTGATACTAGGGCATCTGCATTATTTTTTCCACTTGCCAGTATTACGGTATCTGCTGAACTGAAGTATTTTTGGCTAATTTTGGCTGAAGTTTCATACCTGTTGCTACCTGCAAGTCTTTCAGTGTTTTTACCATTAAGGTCTTCATTGCCTGCACCAAAATCTATACCATCTTGGTCACTGATATCTTTAGCATTCGACCAGTCAAATTCTAACATAGCATTCTGTGCACCTGAGCCCTTAACTATTTTATCATAACTACTTGCATTGCTTTGTATAGAGTCCATAGCATCCACATAAACCTTTATATATATTTTACTTTCTTTAGTAGTTGGTCTGTTAAAAGCTATTATTCTTGGGAAATATCTATCCTTTCCATCCATAGCCCTATCAATATATGTTTTATATACTCTAGCCATTTCTGGTTCAGAAGACATTGAAGATCCCGGATATATTAACATATCAGTTAAATGTCCATATTTGTTCATGAGAGAAATACCCTTCATGCCCAGGTATATAGTTGACTTACCATCCTTGGTATATACTATCGCTTCCCTATCTATAGCTTTGTCTCCCATAGATGCCTCTTTTTGATTATAAGCTTGGACCATCTTAACTGGTACCCTATATTTTTTAACTTGTTTTTTCTTATCTTCTCCATTATTATCTGAATCACCAGTCTTGTCCTTAGACTTATCACCTATAAGGTTATCACCTCCATTATTAGGATTTGGGTCTTTCTTAATATTTGCTATAGAAAACCTCAATACTTCTCTAGCAGTTAGATAATGTAATTCTGTAGACTTAGGATCATTTATAGTTTTTTTTGCAGAAGATATCGCAGCCTCTACCAAAGACTTTGAATTTCCTGTAACTACACCTGATTTTAGAATTGATTCAGCCAATTCTATATCTTTAATTAAAAGCTCTTTTATTTCCTTGCTTATCTTAGGATTTTCATTTGGTTTTGGCTCATTATTACCTATAGATGAAATATCAAATACCAATCTTGCTGCCTGTGAACCCTTCCATTTATCAACATTAGCTTCATATGGATTTCCACCCGTTGCTATCATACACATTGCATCAACTGCTACTTTTACATTTAAGGTATCTACCAATTTATCACTAACAAACTTATACTCAGATGGGAATTCTCTTTCATTAGAGTATATATCCTTATCCTTGGCCATTCTTGATGGTGAAATTTCTTCACTTAAGTTTGAATCAAAACCATCCATATACTTTTTCATTCCGAATAAGTGGCCATAGAATGTTCCTGTTCCAAAATTTCTATGTATCCCCTTAAAATTAACAGTATATGTATATTTACCATCCTTATTTTTGCTTATCTTGGCTGTCGGTATAGTAGCCAATGAACCCATTGAAGGTCTGTCCTCATGAGCCATCTTCATTTCAACGGGTACAGTCCATGTGTCCTTATCAACATCAGGATTAGGAGTTGGAACTTCAGGGTCATCATTTTTTATTGATTTGATTTGTCCATAGTCCAATACTAAAACTCCATACTTAAATACATCATCATCAGGTCCATTTCCAAAAAGTCCATTCATAACATCTACAGATATACCAATATATCTTTTAGGATTTTCTTTTTCCTTGTTAAGAGGTATTGAAACTTTAGTAACATAATCTCTCTTTTTGCCATCAAATCCTAGTAAATTTTCTTTCTTAATAACATTTACCTGTTTAGGTTCTCCTAAATCACTTTCTTTCTTTAGACCTCCTGTAGGATCATAGTTATCTGGCTCAAAATAATTTATCTTTATAACCCTTCCCTCTAAGCTAGACATATTTACACTTTTTACATCAAACTCTAAGCTTTGGACTCCATTTTTTATAGTTAATTTTGCAATTCCTTCGATCGCCTTATTTCCCATAGATATTTCATTAACGGAGCCAAACATCCTCATTTGAATTGGAATTTCATATATACCATCACTTAGCTTAGGTTGTTTTTTAAAACCATCATATATCATTTCTAGTGAAGATATAGCTTTTCTAATATTTGTACTTGCCTCTTCTTTTTCTTTATCACTCATAGAAGATTTATTTTTTTCAATAGATTCTACTAGTTTATCTAATTTACTCAAACTATCTTCTGTCTTAAGAATTCTAGTTAATTTATTTTTAGAATCAGCAATAGCCTTTTCAAGTTCATAATCTTTTTCATTCTTATTTGCCATCTGCAATTCAAGAATTTGCATTTTTAGTTTATTCAATGCTTCTAAAACTTTTTCTTTTGCTGTATTATCATTGAAGCTTTCATATACTTTTTTAGAGCTATCCAAAAGCTCATTTAACTTTTGACTTTCATAGTTTTCTTTGCTGCCACTGAGTTTATCCAATATGTCTTTATATTGTTTTTTTAGTTCACCGACATTATCATTAGTAGTTTTCTCAACTAGTAATATATTCCCCTTATAGTCATTAATATCGAATATTAAGTCGACCTTGTTGCCTGATTTTGAAAATACCCCGTCTTTTTCACACTTTTCAATTTTACTAATTTTCCCATCATCAGAAACCCTATATAGGTCAATCTTGTCATTATTTAAGTCAAGAGGGTATAGATTTTTACCTTTATTCAATCTAAGTTGAATAATCCAATTGTAGTGACCTGGTAGTTTTTTATCATTAAATTTTTCACTTAGCCATTGACCATTTTCAATTTTTGCTGGTTCTCCATTAGGGTCTGTAATTTTATAATTTAAAAGGGCAAAATTATTTAATCCACTAGCAATAGCTCCCTTTTTGACCTTTTCATAAAATTCTCCAGAATTTATCCTATTTATATCTAATTTAGAATCATTGTAAACTCCAAATTCCTTGAATTCTAAATCTGGATTTCCTAGATAAGACTCATGTACTTCACCTTCAAAGTATGTTGCCTTCTTTACAAGTCCATCATCATATAATCTTCCAATTTTACAATTGTATGTCAGCGTTTCTGATGGCTCAATACCTTTTTGGAAGGCCTTAACCTTAAGTACAACGGTTCCCCCACTGTAAACAGCATTTGGTAATTCTTGCAAAGGTCTATTTTTACTTCCATATTCCTTCATTTGGTCAAACTCAACCCCAAAGATGCCCGTTTTTTCTTCCCTCATCGATTCTGATTTCTCAGTCGGTTCACTTCCATCCAAGGTGAATTTGAAGTCTATCCTATTATCCACAAATACGTCTTTAGCATAAAAAGTAAAGTTTAAACCACTTGCCATTTTATTTTTATGTGTGATTGTCTCATCAAAATAATTTACTGAACTCTTGTAACTATCAGAAAAGAAATTTAATAAAGCAGGTTTTTCAACTTTATTTGTCACTTCTTTTTCAGTCTTAAATGCATTAAATCCCTTGATAAGCTCCTGCCTATTCTTATATGTCATAATAGGGAACACATACTTGCTTTCATCCAGTTTAGTTAGAATATTACTTATATTATTAAATACATCACTGTTAATTTTCTTTACATCACTCTTTTTTACTGATACTATTCCGTCAACTGTAAATAAATTATAAGTATCAGAAGTAGACTTCTTTTCACTATTGGCTATGGCACCTAAAAGCTCAATAAAGTCACTAGAATTATCAGATATTGCATCTAAATAACTGTCATCAAATTTATTGAGTATATCATCTATTTTTAATGTAGATCCTTTTACATCTATACTTTCTGGATATGATTTTTTATCTAAGGAAACACCATCAAAATTATCATCCTTACCCTTTATTAACTTTACATAACTACTAGCAATGTCTTCAACATTATCACTTGTAGGAATATTAATCCTTTCTCCATCGGTTAATATAATTGACTTATTTCTTCCCTTTTCACTATCTGATATAATCTGCAAATAGGTTAACTTCATAGCAGCAGGTAAGGTAATGGAAGCTTCATCCTTTAAAAAGCTAATCATGTCATCAAGTGTTGATATATCTTCACCAAGTATTAAATATTTATTATATTTTTCTTTATTTAATCCAATTTCTTTAACCTGATTTAGAAGAGCTTCTTTATCTTTTTCATCATTGATATTGTCAACCCTTACCTTATTACCATTAGACAAGTATACATACTTGCCCTCTTCATTATTTTCACCTGTTTCACCACTAGGTTTATCTTCAATGTTCAATTTTTCCAAAAGTTCCTCTATTTTTGGTACATCAAATTTCAGTTTATTGTCTCCGAAATTTTCTAGATCAAAGGTATACTTACTATATACATTTCGATCAGTTTCACCACCCATAAAATGATGTTTTGTTAATATACTTTTAATATATATCGGTTTATTTAATTCATCTGTTGTTAAAGTTAACTCTTTTAGTTCTTGCTTCCATTGTCCAGACTCACTAACACTATTTTCCAAAGGTTGGATACTTCTTATAACCTTGCCATCAATAAGCTTTCCATCACTTTCTTTTAGGTATTGAAAACCACTTTGAGAATATTTTTCCCATTCATTATTACGAAAATTCAATTCCATCCTATAAACTGCTACTGGTAGCTTTACAATATATTTATCATTGACCTTCTTTACTTTAGCCGTTAAGTGATAGATTCCATTTGAGTACATCTCATTATGACTATATTCGGGAGTTGCATCAAATTTTTCTAATTTACCAACCGGTAACTCATCATCTTCACTTGTTTTAGATTTTTTTATCATTCCTATATCATAGTCCACATTTTCTTTTAGGTTTACTTGATTTAAATGTGATTTACTAGTATCAGCAAAACTAATAGATGAATATCCCACTAAACTAGTGGTCATCATTGCTAATGCTAAGGTAATAGAAATGACTTTTTTCTTAATTTTAACAATCATTTTATATCTCCAATTCCATTGATTTAATATGAGCTTTTCTATATATTAAAAAAGTGGTGAAACGATTCATTAATATACTAAAAAATATAATTTTTTATTCCTATTTTTTTGTTAACTTAACATAACAAGTAACATCTTTATGTGCCAAACCACCTGCAAGTTCCATTTTGCAAGAAATATTCTTAGTAAGGTAAGCTCCCTTTTGATCTAAGTTTACATTAGTAAAAGAAAAGTCTGGTCCACTTACATTTTTAACACCATCTATAGTCATTTCAACTATTTTACCTTTTACAAGCATAAATGTCATGCCTTTAGTGTGAAATACAACATTATATCTATCTTCTCCAACCTTTGTAACTGTAGCTGATTTAAAAGCGTTGTCTACCTTTCCCTTCATTGGCTGTGTAGTCATATTCTCATTATGATAAACGTTAACAGTATATTCACCATCACCAGCATATGTTGTTTCTGCACTAGCATTACCAACAAATGTAACTGTCAATCCTAATAATAAAACAAAAGCCATTACAACTTTCACTAACTTCTTAATATTTGTCATTTCTTTCCTCCTTAATAACTTAATTTTTATCGAATCGTTTTCACCACTATGAGAATTATTTATTGTGCATTTATGCAACAACTGATAACTATTGAACATACAATTGGTATAAATAAGATTTATACTAACCAATGATATTCAATACCATTCTCTTAACTAGTATATCATATTTTTACTGAAAATAAAATTCATTATTTTTAGTTATTTTTTAACTATATTTAGGTTTTCTAAAATCATTGACGCCTAAATCTATTTATAATGCCTACCGCCTATAAATTTAAAACCCTACTAAATAGTGTCACCAATCTCTTCTCCTGTCTTATATTAATATAAACAAAATTTACTTAAGTGAATCTATCAAACTAGTTTTAGTAAAGTATTGGGGTATAAAAAAGAGGCCTTGCCTTGGCTAATCGCTCTTGGGCAAAACCTCGTCTATTCTCTTATCACTTAAAACCACTTATACTTATAGGTCTAGAACTTCCTTGTATACTATATCCTTTTTTAACTTCCTATCCTTGGCTACCATCTTGATAGCATCTTTTTTTGATAGGCCCTCTTCCATGAGCTTGATGACATAGGCTCTCTCGTCTAAACCATCGTAGCTATTCTTTTTATCAGGTCTTGTTTCATTTGACCCCTCAACTATAAGTATATATTCACCCCTAGGGTCATTGTCCTCATAGTAGGCCCTTACCTGACTTATATTCGACCTCATATATTCCTCATGTTTCTTGGTCAATTCCCTACAAACAGCTATCTTTCTATCACCCAGGACTTCCTCCATGAGTTTTAGACTCTCTTTTAACCTGTGTGGAGACTCATATATAATCAGGGTCCTCTCTTCGTACCTTATTTCTTCTAGCCTTTTTTTCTTGCTCTTTTTATCCCTATCCAGAAAGCCTTCAAAGGCAAACTTCCAACTAGGTAGACCTGACCCAACCAGGGCAATTACAAAGGCCGATGCCCCAGGTAGTACCTCAATGTCTATACCATGGTCTATACAAAGGGCTACCAGGTCCTGGCCAGGATCTGAAATGCCTGGCATACCTGCATCACTTACCAGGGCTATATTTATCCCCTCTAGTAGCTTATCTATGAGTATGGGTCCCTTGGTCAGCTTGTTGTGCTCATGGTAGCTGGTAAGGGTCTTATTTATTTCAAAATGATTCAATAACTTTATCGTGTGTCTGGTATCCTCTGCGGCTATTAGGTCGACCTCATTTAGGACCCTTAAGGTCCTATAGGTAATGTCTTCTAAATTGCCTATTGGGGTAGGGCACACATACAACTTGCCTGCCATATCCTACTTCCTTTCATCTAAGCCTGGTCCTTAAAAACCTGACTTTTAAATGTCTACACTTTGATTAGAATATATTGCTTTCACCTCATCAGTATAGGTCCCGTCTTCATTGTATACGTACAAGGGGCTTAGGACCCTTATCTCCGGTTTTGCATACTTTACATACTCTATCAGGACCATCTTTGGTGCAGAAGCCACCCTTGAGTGTACAAACCTTATCTGCTTGGCTTCTAGCTTGTAGCTTCTGGCTATGGCCAGCATATCTACCAGCCTGTTTGGCCTGTTCACCATAAAGAACTTACCATTTGGCTTGACCAGGTCAGAGGCTACCCTTATTACATCTTCTATATCACATTTTAAACCATGTCTGGATATGGCCTTTTTATCATTTTCATTTATTAGTCCATTTGAATGCATATAGGGTGGATTAGATACTACCAGGTCCATCTGGCCCTTGCCCAAGACTCCTACTGCATCCTTCATGTCCATATTTAGGATTTCTACCCTATCTTCCAGTTGGTTTAATTTAACAGACCTGGAAGCCATTTCAGCAACTTCATCCTGGATTTCAATCCCTATAATCTTACTGGCTGATGACTTGCCTGCCAGCAAGATAGGTATTATACCTGTTCCTGTTCCTAGGTCAACTAGCTTGGCATTTTTCTTAACCCTGGTAAAATTGGCCAGGAGGACAGCATCTATACCAAAGCAAAAACCCTTTGTATTCTGTATGATCCTTAGTCCATTGAACTGGAGGTCATCTATTCTCTCATTTTCCAATAAATTTACTTCCATTGTATTATTCTCTTTCAAGCCTACTTTTCTCTTTCAAGTTTTTTCAATTCTGCCAAGGCTTCCTTGTCCAACTTTTCCTGGTTAGCTTGCTGGCTATTATCCTTCTTTGATGCCTTGATAACCTTATAGTCACCCTCAGCCAAGACTCCTACAGTATTGTCTTCGAACTCAACCTTTATATTTTCTAAAAGGTGGTTTACATCTATGACCTTACCCTTCTTTTCATTAAAGAGGTCTTTTACCAACCAGCCTACTGATGGCATTTTCTTGACTGCATCTGCATATCCCTGTGCCTCATATTTTAGGCAGCAGAAAAGTCTACCACATACACCTGATATTTTGGCAGGATTTAGGGACAAGCCCTGGTCCTTGGCCATCTTTATAGATACAGGCATAAATTCTCCTATCCATGTAGAACAGCATAAAGACCTACCACATGGACCTATAGCATTTAATATCTTAGCCTCATCTCTTACACCAATCTGTCTTAACTCTATCCTTGTCTTGAATATGGCAGCCAGGTCCTTTACCAATTCTCTAAAGTCTATCCTTCCATCTGCCGTAAAATAGAAGATCAATTTATTCCTGTCGAATGTGTACTCACAATCGATTAGGTACATTTCCAAGTCATGGTCCTTAATCTTTTCATCACAGATGTCATAGGCTTCCTTTGTCTTAACCTTATTTTCTAGATAAGTTTCTGCGTCATCATCACTAGCAATCCTGATAATTGGCTTTAAGGGGCTAATCAGGTCTTCTTCCTTGACCAGCTTTGGTCTGATTACTACCATACCATACTCTAGGCCCCTTGCTGTTTCAACGATTACATCATTACCCGTTTCTATTTTTAAGTCTCCTGGGTCAAAGTAGTATATTTTCCCAGCAGGCTTGAATCTTACTCCTACTATTTTTACCATTAATTTATCACCTCATATATATTTAAAGCCATGGCCTCAATTGTCGTTGCAAAGTGGCAATTTGCTACCAACTTTGTCTGACTCTCATCCAAAATGTCCATTACCTGGCCCAGTTTTGATATGCTGAGCTCCCTGGCTAGTCTTCTTAGTAAGTCTAACCTATCATAATTTATAATCAAACCAGGGTCTATCCCCTCTTTCAAGAGTACAATATCCCTTATATAATACCTAAATAAGTCTATCAGGTTAGTATAGTCCTTGGCATAGGCCTTGAAGTTTTCTCCCATCCTAGCCAACTCATACTTGTTTTTATCTATAAATATAATTTCCAAGTACAACTCCAAGTCCTGCCTCATCAACTTGAGGTCTTGACTCTCACATATATCAAGGGCCCTACTTGCACTTCCCCTTGAAAATATACTTGCAACCTGGGCCTGGTCATCATCTATGCCCCTCTCGGACAAGATAGTCCTTATATCCCTACTGGATAGGGGGGCAAACTTGATTTCAAGGCACCTGGACCTGATAGTATCTAATAGGGCCTGGTCATTTCTTGTTATAAGTATTATTATACCATAAGCTGAGGGTTCTTCTAAAGTTTTTAAAAGGGCATTTTGGGCCTGGACAGTCATTTTATCTGCATCATCTATTACAAATATCTTGTAGTTGCCATATGGCTTGATGCTCATATCTCCTATCATGTCCCTAATTTGGTCTATTTTTATGCTATTTTCACCCTTTTTAACCCCTATACACTTATAGTCCGGGCTATTTTCCAGCCTAACCCCTAGAAGGTTTTCAGCAAAGTCTTCTGCTATCATCCTTTTGCCAACGCCTTCAGGACCAGTTAATAAGTATGCATTTGTGATATTTCCCATCTCTAGGGCCCTTCCTAATTTGGCCTTAACAGACGCTTGCCCTAGTATCCTTTCAAACATTGGCTACACCATCCTTAAAGATTTTTCTTCTTATACCTTGTAGGTTTTTCTTTTTGTTCTTTATAGGTATCTTTCTTTTCCCCTACAGATAATTTTTCTTGTTACTTATGGGGCATTCTTCTCCTACTTATAAATCTTTCTTTTTAGACTCTATAGCAGAAATAACCCTTGTATATATTTCTTCATGAATTTGGTCTACGGACCTCATATTCCTATCTTGGTCAATACACTTGACTATATGCCACTGGTACTTGTCTGCCACAAACTTTGAATTTTCATATGTCTTTACCAGGTAATCCTTATCGCTCTCATGGATATCCTTTTGACTTTCGTTTGTAAACTTGTTCTTCCTGTCCCTAATCAGATCTTGGCTAACATCAACAGGTACATCTAAAAAATACACCTCTCTTGGCCTTGGCAGTTTATATAGGCCGTACTCATACTGGTCTAACCAGTCCAAAAAGCTAGCCCTCTCTTCTATATCATCCATCTTAGAAGCCTGGTGGACCATATTTGAAGTGGTGTACCTATCCGCAATGACAATACCGCCCTCCTGGTAAAAGTCCTCCCATTCAGTCTTGTAGGATGCATACCTATCTGCCGCATAAAAGGTTGATGCTATATAGGCATCTACATCATCCGCCTTCTTACCAAAATCTCCCCTTAGGTACATCTTGACTAGGGCTGATGAGTCAGAGTCGTAGTTGGGGTAGGAAACCTTGATTACCTTATAGCCATCGGCCTTTAGCCTGTCGTATAATAACTTGGTCTGGGTTGCCTTTCCAGACCCATCTGTCCCACTCTCTATTACAAAAACACTTCCCTGCATTTCTTCTCCTCACTTTATAACTTTTATCTTGTCTAAGGCATGGCTTTCCATACCATTAATATCTATATTCATTTCCCTGGCCCTGATCAAAAAATCTATCAATTCTTGGTCTATCACTTCTCCAGGAGCCAGTACGGCTACACCTGGTGGGTATGGTATTACAAATTCACCACCAACCCTACCCAAAGAATCTTCTATCCTGACATCTTCCTTGTCAGCATCAAAGGCCTGGTCTAAATCCATACCTCTTATAGGAATACCAACTGGTAGGTCCAAACTTATAGGCTTACTCCTGTATATAGAACCTATACTTCCAACCCTGTTTTCTTTCCTACTCTCATTAAGATCTTCGCTAAAATCAACCAAGGCACCAAAGAGTTTTCTTTCTAATATATCCTTCATTGCAAATAGGGTCTTGTCAAAGTCAGACTTAGTATTTGCAATAGTAGTCAAAAATAGTACACCACTATAATTAGCCAACTCCACCTGTATATTATACCTGTGTCTTAGGACTTTTGAAAAGTCATAACCATTGATTCCCTTTTCAATAGTATTTACAAATATCTTGCTAGGGTCACTTGTAGGAAATACCTTATAATCCTTCAAGCCACGCTTAAACCTGTAAATATTATTTATTAGGTTTTGCATTAATACCAGACCACTCTTTTCATATATATCATAACATATTTCTATGCTCATCAGCATAAGATAGGATGGACTTGAAGTTTCAACCATCGATAGAACACTTGATAGCCTGGCAGTATCCAGTCTATCCCTCCTGTATATCATTAGAGATGTCTGTGTAAGGCTTGGTAGGGTCTTATGGACGCTTTGTATAACCAAGTCTGCCCTACTATATACGGCAGACTTTGGCAAGGTATGACTAAGGCCAAAATGAGCCCCATGGGCCTCATCTACTATAACCAGCATCTTGTTTTCATGGGCAAGCTTAACTACTTCATCTATATCCTGGCTCATACCATAATAACTAGGCCTGGTTATAAATACTGCACTAGCTTGGGGATTAGTCCTTATAGCTTCAATATAAGCCTGACTAGAGGCCCCCATTAGGATATTATTCTCTTTATCTATATCTTCTTTGACAAAAATAGGTTTTACCCTGGCCAGTATACAGGCGTTATAGGCAGACTGGTGACAGCCCCTATTCATAATTATAGAAGATCCAGACTTACAGGCAGTCATAATAGCAGCCTCAATACCAGACGTACTACCATTAACCAGGTATACTAGGTCCAAACCATCCCTGTCCCCTGGTTCCATATCAGCAAAAAGTATCCTCTTTGTGTTGTCCTGGGACATCTTTATAATCCCCTTGGCATTGTGAAGGTTATCAGTTCCTGGTATTTCTGTAGTATCTAATTTATATAGTTTATTCATATACTTATCATAGCCTAATTTTTCATAAATCCTGCCGTACTTATGGCCCGGCATATGAAAGGATGTCATTTCTGACTTGTATATATAGGTTAATTTTTTGTAGATAGGCATATCCATAAAAGTCACCCCCAAAGTTTTAACTTTTAAAAACCATTGCATATTCGTTATATTAATAAACGTTTCTATTAACTATTATAGCCTCAAATTCACCTCTTTGTATATAGATAATTCAGAAGTTCTTTTTCTATTTATGACTTTTAATATTTACTATTTATCGTTTTTAATGTTTACTACAAAAAAAGACCCTAGTAAAAACTAGAGCCTGGTCACATGGCTACGTCCTATTCTCCCAGGCAGCTTCCCACCAAGTACCTTCAGCGCTAAGGAGCTTAACTTCTGTGTTCGGAATGGGAACAGGTGTATCCTCCTTGCTATAGTAACCACATTAAACTTGAAAGTGACAAAAAAATTTGTCTATTTTCATACTTTCTTCAAACTTTGCCATCCCCTCAAGGACAAGTATTATAATATCATACTTGCTATATAGCGTCAACACTTTTTTGTAAGTTTTTTTATCTAAAAAACAAGTTTTTTCTTTCTATATTTAATTATACGAATTATAAACTATATTTTATGTTATATATACGTATTTTAGCGAATTTTATACTGATTTTTCATCCTAAGCAGTATAAAAGACCCCACATTCCCAATAAAGAATTCTTGGGTGTAGGGCCTTTCCTTATCATATCCTATTATATATTCTTATTTAACTAAAGCCTTAGCCTTTTCAACTACATTAGCTACGGTAAATCCAAAGTGTTCAAACAATATCTTGGCTGGTGCTGATGCACCAAATGTATCCATGCCAACTATGCCACCATCTAGGCCAACATACTTATACCATGGCATTGGATTAGCCGCTTCGACAGCTAGTCTAGCTCTAACAGCTGATGGAAGCACTCCTTCAATATATTCAGGAGACTGGGCCTCAAATACATCCATACATGGTATAGATACTACCCTTACTGACTTACCCTCCTTTTCCAATTCTGCCTTGGCTCCTACAGCTAACTCTACTTCTGATCCTGATGCCATTATAATTAGGTCTATCTTATCCTTATTAGCTGCTTCTGCCAATATATATCCACCCTTGAAGGCTTCCTTAGAAGATCCTTTTAACTGTGGCAGGTTCTGTCTAGTAAGTACTATTGCAGTTGGAGTAGCCTCTGAACCTATGGCACTAGCCCATGCTGCTGCAGTTTCTGTATAGTCAGCTGGTCTAAATACGTTTAGGTTAGGTATAGACCTTAGCATAGCCAATTGTTCGATTGGTTCATGTGTCGGTCCGTCTTCACCAACTCCTATAGAGTCATGAGTCAGTACAAATGTAACTGGTAGACCCATTAGAGATGATAGTCTAATCATAGGCTTCATAAAGTCAGAGAACACAAAGAATGTAGCACAATATGGGTTCAAACCACCATGTAGGTAGATACCATTAGTGATAGCAGTCATAGCCATTTCTCTTACACCAAAGTGGATATTTCTTCCGCTTCTATCTGATGCTGAGAAGAATCCCTCTCCCTTCATCTCTGTCTTGTTAGATGGGGCAAGGTCAGCTGATCCTCCAACTAGGTTAGGATATATATCTTTTAACTTATTTATTATATCTCCTGATACAGCCCTTGTAGCCATAGCCTTATCTTCATGCGCCCAATAAGCTTCTGAATCTATTATCTTCTTCACATCTGGCTTAGCAAAGTATTCATCCCAAAGTTTTGCTTCTTCTGGATATTTTGTTGCATACTCTGCAAACATAGCCTTCCAAGCCTCTTCCTTCTTGGCACCTTCTTCTGCAAGTGCCTTATAGTGGTCATATATTTCTCCATCTACTTCAAATGCTGTCTGGTTTTCCCAACCTAGGAATTTTCTAAGTTCTACTATGTTTTCTTCACCTAGTGGTTCACCATGGGCAGATGCCTTGCCAACCTTAGCTGGACAGCCATAACCAATCTGAGTCTTACATATAATTAAAGAAGGTCTTTCCTTGTCAGCCTTAGCCTTGGCTATTGCTGCATCTATAGCCTCTAGGTCATTTCCATCTTCTACCACCTGTACCTGGTAGCCAAAAGCTTCAAATCTAGCAGCTACATCTTCTGTAAAGGCCAGGTCTGTATCACCTTCTATAGTTATCTTATTTGAATCATATAGGACAATGAACTTGTCTAATTTTAGAGTGCCGGCCAATGATAGGGCTTCGTATGCTACACCCTCCATCAGACATCCGTCACCAGTCAAGGCGTATGTATAGTGGTCAACTATAGGATATCCTTCCTTGTTGAACTTAGCAGCCAAGTGTGCCTCTGCCATAGCCATACCCACCGCTGTAGATACACCTGCTCCTAGAGGCCCTGTAGTAGACTCTACTCCTGCTGTATGCTTGTATTCTGGGTGCCCTGGAGTAAGGCTTCCAAACTGCCTAAAGTTCTTTAAGTCATCCAAACTAAGTCCATATCCAAACATATGAAGCAAAGAGTATAGTAATGAAGAACCATGTCCTGCTGATAGAATAAACCTATCCCTATTTTCCCAATTTGGGTTCTTAGGATTATGGTTCATGTTATTAGCCCACAAACTGTATGCTATAGGTGCTGCACCTAGTGGCAAACCTGGGTGTCCTGAATTTGCCTTTTGAACCTGGTCAGCTGACAAGATTCTCAAAGCATTTACTGCCTTTTGATTAATGTTCATATTAAATATCCTCCAATAAAATTTACATATACTTTTCGATTATAAGGTATCTATAATTAAAAGACCTATAATATAGTCCATAAAATTCCTTATACTACTCTTTTTATTTTAACTTAATTATAGATAAATTACAATTTTTATCACAAAATTAATATATATTTTAGGCTCATCATTGACTATGCTTCCATAATTTATATCTTTCTCTATTCGGTTTTAATTTTTCATTATCTTCGTCAGCAATTGCTTATCTCTTTAGCAAATCTTTCTACATCTATCAACCATTTTCCGTCCACCTTGATTAGGCAAATTTTCGGAAGATTCCCTTGCAAAATCTTGTTTGCATCATCTAATATTTTCGGATACTCATAGTACTGGCCCGCTTTTGGAAAATCATTTATAATTTGCCATTCCTCAAAGTCTTTCAGAAAACACTTGTGAGATGGCATTTTGATTCTTTCAAATACACTTTCATCAATTACCCTAACTAAGCGATATAGACCATGTATTTCCGGAGCAAAGCATTTATCAATCTTTCCAATAGGATAACCTTGTTTTTGGTAGGCTTCACAAAGCTTTTCTAAGCATTCTGTCATTCCGTCCACATTTTTTTCAGCAAGAAGAACAAAAAACCTAACATAGTACTCTGCCATTTTTGTAAGCTTTTTCTTTGTTAAGAATGATTGGGCCTTTGACATAGCCTCCTCCAATTTTTTATCATCCTTGTAATAGATCGAATGTAATAGGTTTATTACATTTTCCGTGTAAAAGGTTCCCTTGAGTGAGGGTAGTGTAGGTGGAATATAAGAATCTATAATCCCAAAATCATTGCAGGCGAAGCAAGTTAAAATTCCTTTTATTATCTTTCCTGTGTAGGTCGTTCCACTGTGGGCAATCCCTCCCGACAACAAGTAGGTCCTGGCATTTTGCCAAAGAGCCCTATTCAAGCTCCCAAAGTCTCCTTCACAAAAGGCAGAGTAATAAGCAAAATACTGGATTTTTTCAAGAATAAGATGGATATATAATTTCGTTTTTAATACCTTATCACTAGAATCCCTATACTTTTCTAAATGTTCTTCAAATATTTTTTGATTTAGTTTTTCGAAATCTTGCCAGTCTTCCGGATGGGAATAGGATCCCCATTCTTGATAATAATCTTCCCTCATTTTTTGGTATAATTTGATATATTCTTTCACAATAAACTCCTCTATATTTTTGATATATAAATACTCCTGTTAAATCACTACTATGCAATCCAGTAAGCCCTTTGTCAAGTACATTTTTTATATTTATTGACCTTTTTCTTATGAAATCTGAATAATAAAAAACAGTAAACCTTTAGATTTACTGTTTAGTGAATTGCTATATTATAGTTTGTATTTATTTGAGTTAGATAAACTTGTATTAGTCAAATGTTTTAGGTCTTTAGTAAAAAACCTCTAATTTATTTCATGTCAAATTTAAACAAGTAATTTAATAATTCTCTTTTACAAATCTACTAAAATTAAAAATTACAGCGAATCGTTATGAATAAGAACACTCATATATGCACCTTTTTTGAAAAGTGATGTACTGACACCCCAGGCTACTGCAGAGCAGGCTAATTTACTTGAATCCTTTGCCTTGATACTCCTAGAATCAAGTACGATCCCCAATGGATATAGCTCAGCTGATAAATACTGGTGTAAGCTATCTGCTGAACCAGATTCAACTGCCTTTATCGAACGTAGGGGATTTGTATCCCACCATTCATCCGGCTTTGAAAAGGAACCGTCGGCTCTCATCTCACCTGAAGATAGTTGCTGTGCACAGATTTCTCTTATTCTCTCTAAAGTCTCATCGTCAATTACACCGTCAGTTATTGAATAGGCATAGTATGCGCATGCAACACCATCATCTTCCAACTCTTTAACCAGGTAAAGGTTTGAAATTCCTCTTTCCTTGAATTTTTTCCACTTCCCTGATATTTTTTTAAGACTAGCATCAGTATAAAGGGATGAGTTTCCGTCCTCTAGTGCATGTCTTAATTCCTCTAAATTAACATCCTTCTTTTCCCAGTTATCGATGAAATTGATTCTTAGGTCTCCCATTTTAATTATCCTCCTTCTTGTCTTCTTGCCAACTGGCTAAAGTATTATTATCAAATACGATCATCGTATCAATAAACGGTTCTACTAAGATTTCAGTATAAAAAGCACCCTTCCTGCTACGGTATGCGGTAGCACCTGACCGTGAGTTTACAAAAAACTTAACCTCATACTTCCCCGGTGGTACTAGTATTGATGGGGTTAGTATCTCCTCAGAAAATAGGGCCTTATACCAATTTTCACCATCAGGACTAACCTCAACATCATAGAAATCACCATATCCATTATCTATCCTAAGATATACCTTGGATAATTCACGGTTATTTTTCATAGCCTTAATCATCTTAAAAGCTTTCTTGCGCTTAGACTGCTTATATACCAAGCGTCCCATACTTATAAAGAACATTATCGTCATGACAAGAACTACTATCCAAGGTTTATCGTTTATAAAACCCATAATTTCTTTCATATCGTTTTCCCCTCATAGATAAATTTCAAAAAATATCTAAAAACACTTGATAATATTACACCATTGTTTAGATCTTTTTACTAGTTTTAAATTCCCCATCTACCTCTATGCTTTATGCCCTCATGGTCCAAGGACCAGTTTCTCATTGCTCTTCCCTTTAAGATTTTAAGCAAGAAAAAACAGCAAAACTATTTACTGTTTTTTCTCAGTTTATATTAATTTTTAGTTATTAAATATACTTTATCTTATAAATAAAACTATACTTATACCACGCTTTATTTACCCATATCCTTTAACTTTGCATAATCTTCATCGGATAATTTCCAAGTAAAGTCTGGCATCTCTTGTATACCGGATAATGTCATATACTGATAGTTTTCATATACATAGAATTTTATTACAAAGTCTTTACCATCTTTATCCTTAGTAATAACTCTAAACTCACGACTAACTACTGCATCTTTTGGAAGTTGAGCAAAAGCAGATGCTGGATCTTTAAGATTTTCAGTACTCTGAGTTATAAGATCAGAAAAATACTTCAAATCTTTTCGACTGGTCATCTCTGAAATCATCTTCTGATTTTTATCATATTCCTCTACCCTATCCCTGTCTTTACTTCCACAAGCCACTAATGAAATGGCACAAATCAAACTTAAGGCTAATGCAACAAACTTTTTCATACTCATATACCTCCAATAATTCAATTTTTTTAGCTATATAACATTATATATCATAAATATTATATCATTTTTTTGCCAATATTACTACTACTAAATGTCTCCTTTAAAAATAATCTTGTCCCCCGAGGCCATACAATCCACCTTACCATCCTTGATTTTTATACCCTCATGGTCCAAGAGCCAGGTCTTCTTATCCATTCCCCCAGCATACCCTGTCAGGTCTCCATGGCTTCCAATGACCCTATGGCAGGGTATAATTATAGATATAGGGTTATGGCCTACTGCTCCACCAACTGCCTGGGCTGACATGGACTTTCTGCCCAACTTTTTGGCCACCTGCCTGGCTATACCGGCATAAGTTGTAACTTGACCGTAGGGTATGTCCATCAATATTGACCATACCTCTTGCCTAAAGTCTGTCCCCTCTGGCCTTAATTTTAAATCACCTATAGGTGGTCTTTGGCCTGAAAAATACTTATCAAGCCAAGATACCGCTTCATCCAGTATATCTAAACTGTGATTTGACGATTTACCCTTGGTTGAAACTATCTGGCCCCCTTCTAGACCACCTGCAAAGTACTTTTGACCTTCAGTCCATAGGCCTACTATATACTTTTTATCCTGGTCACACACTAGGGTCAACTTTCCCAGGGGTGACTTATATTCTCTTGAATAGTACATTAGATCACCTCCTCCCTATAATATATCAAAAAATTGCACAAATTTTATCACATTTATTCATTTTTTAGACTTTTCTATTTACAAATGCATTTATATCCCTTATAATATTCTACAAACTTTATAGGAATTCATACATGCGATTTAGCAAATCAAGCAAGGGCGGGCTAACTGCACTTGCTTTTTTTATAAATTTACATAAGGAGGAAATTATATTATGGCTAATTTCGCAATTGTAGGAGCTACAGGGCTCGTAGGAACAAAGATGATTGAAAGACTTGGTGAAAGCAAGCTAAGGGTTGATAATATCTACCTTATGGCATCAGCCAGGTCAGCAGGAAAGGTCCTTCAATTTAGGGGACAAGATGTCATCGTAGAAGAACTAAACGAAGGTTCTTTTGACAAGGAAATCGATTACGCAATCTTTTCTGCAGGAGGAGATACTTCTCGTAAGTTTGCCCCTATCGCAGAATCCAAGGGAATTATAGTGATTGATAACTCAAGTGCTTGGAGGATGGAAGAAGATATAGACCTTATAGTTCCAGAGTGCAATGAGCCCCTATTAAAGAGAAAGATAATAGCTAACCCAAATTGCTCTACTATCCAGTCGGTAGTCCCACTAAAACCGTTGGCTGATGCTTTTGGTCTAGACCGTGTAGCCTACACAACTTACCAGGCTGTTTCAGGCTCAGGCAAGGGTGGTATAGACGACCTATTAAACGGGCAGGATGGAAAAGAGCCAAAGAAATACCCTCACCCAATCTACAACAATGTTCTTCCACATATAGACGTCTTCTTGGATAACGGCTATACAAAAGAAGAAATGAAGATGATTGATGAGACTAAGAAGATTTTATCCCTTGGCGAGGATGTCAAGATTACGGCTACTTGTGTTCGTGTACCAGTCTTAAATTCACACTCAGTAGACATCAATGTAACATTTAAGAAGGAGACTAGCGTTGAGGAAATCAGGGAAATATTAAAAAATGCCCCAGGCCTAGTTCTACTTGACAAACCACAGGAAAATATCTACCCTACGCCACTAGATGCCAGCGGTCACGATGAGGTCTATGTCGGAAGAATCAGGAAGGATATTTCCCAAGATAATAGCTTCTACATCTGGTGTGTAGCAGATAATATCAGAAAGGGAGCAGCTAGTAATGCCATCCAAATAGCAGAGATGCTAGAGGCAAAAAAACAAGTTTAAAAAATGCAATTTTACAACAAATGAAAGTTTTAACTTGTAACTTTCTATATTTAGTGTTAGAATATTTTTTAACACATAAAGTAAGACAAGCATAGTTTTATTTTATTTACGACTACACTATAGTAGTTGAGGTCAACTTTGATAAGAAGGAGGAATTTATTTTGAAAACATTACAGATAGGATTATTTGGTCTCGGGACCGTGGGCTCCTCAACAGTGGAGATACTTACCTCCAACCGTGAATTGTTGGAGAGTCAATTAGGCTGCACCACGCAGATAAGTAAAATATGTGTCAGAGATACCGGGAAGACCCGCTCCGTTGATACATCCAACAGCATACTTACCTCCAGGCCCGAAGACATTCTTCTAGACCCAAAGATAGATATAGTGGTTGAAGTAATGGGAGGAATAGAGAAATCCAAGGAAATTATCGAAGCCGCCTTTAAAAATGGAAAACACGTTGTTTCGGCAAATAAAGACTTAATAGCCCTCTACGGCAAAGAATTATCAGAACTCGCCAAACAAAACAATTGTCATTTCTTTTTTGAAGCCGCAGTTGCCGGTGGAATCCCTATTCTAAGAACTCTACAAACTTCCCTTACAGGAAATCATATAAATAAAATCAGCGGAATCGTAAATGGTTCTACAAATTATATTCTCACTCGAATGGAAATAGAAAGTTTATCATTGGAATCAATCATAGAAGATGCCAAAGCCCTAGGTTATTTAGAGGCAGACCCAAGTGCTGACCTTGATGGCCTAGATGCAGCAAGGAAGTGTGCAATACTTGCTAGCCTTGGTTTTCACAATCTTGTAAAATCAGATCAGGTATACGTATCAGGAATTAGAAACATATCTCTAGAAGACATTAATCAAGCAAAGAAATTAGGTTATAAAATTAAATTATTGGCTATAGCTGAAAATAAGGACCGTGGTATCGTTGCTAGAGTTCACCCAGTCCTAATAGGAGAAAACCACCCTCTGGCAGGAGTTCAGTATGAATTCAATGCTGTATATGTAGATGGAGACTACCTAGGTCAGACGATGTACTATGGTAGGGGAGCTGGTGGAAATCCAACAGGTTCAGCCGTTGTAAGCGATATAATAGCTATTGGCAAGGCTATCTTATCTCAGACAAAACCGGAATTAGCCTATGCTAGTATGGGAAACAAGGACCTAATAGATATTGAAGATCTTGACTTTGCCTACTACATCAGACTGGTTACAGACCACGACAAACTTGGTCAGGGTGGTCTAGTAGACCTACTTGATAAAAAGGGTCTCAAGATAAGGTCAATGGATAAAACTAATAGAAACCTAGAGATATCCGATATAGATAAAATACCTGAAAACACTGATTTAGGTCAAAACCTGGTCAATGTAGATCAATTTGTAATTGTAACAGAAAGAGTGAGAGAGAAAGATTTCAAAAAAGCAATCAAGGACTTGGAAGATATCAGTAATTCGATAACAGTTATTAGAATAGAAGAAGATATTTAGATAAAAGGAGATTTAATATATGAAATGGCAAGGATTAATAAATCAATATAAGGAATTTTTACCAGTTAATGAAAATACACCTTTAGTATCCCTATACGAGGGTAACACTCCCCTAATTAAGAGTTTAAACCTAAGTAAGGAGCTTGGCATAGACCTATACTTCAAATTTGAAGGTCTAAATCCTACAGGCTCATTCAAGGACCGTGGCATGTTTATGGCAATCGCCAAGGCAATAGAAGAAGGGTCAGATACTATCATGTGTGCCAGTACAGGAAATACATCAGCCTCAGCTGCTGCTTACGGTGCTAGGTATGGCCTAAGGACTATAGTCCTAATACCAGATGGCTATATAGCAATGGGCAAGCTAGCCCAGGCCCTACAGTATGGGGCCCAGGTGGTAGCTATCCAGGGTAACTTTGATGATGCCCTAAACCTAGTCAAGGAAATTACTGAGTCCCACCCTATTACCCTGGTCAATTCCCTAAACCCATACAGGATAGAGGGCCAGAAAACCGGTGCCTTTGAAATAGTAGACGATTTGGGTGATGCACCAGACTACCTGGCTATACCAGTCGGCAATGCGGGTAATATTACTGCCTACTGGAAGGGCTTTAAGGAGTACAAGGAAGCAGGAAAGTCTACAAGACTACCTAAGATGAAGGGTTACCAGGCCAAGGGGGCTTCTCCAATAGTAGAGGGCCATCCTTTTGAAAATCCTGATACCGTGGCAACAGCTATAAGAATAGGAAATCCAGCGTCTTGGGACAAGGCCCTGGCAGCTAGGGACGAATCTGGAGGATCTATTAAGGCAGTTACAGATGAAGAAATCCTGGCAGCCTACAAGCTACTTTCAAACCAAGAAGGTATATTTGCAGAGCCTGCCTCAGCAGCATCCCTAGCCGGTGTCATTCAGTCAGTAAAAAATGGGGATATTGAAAAGGGGGCAAGGGTGGTTTGTATTCTAACTGGTAATGGCCTAAAAGATCCAGATACTTGCCTAAAATCAGCAGTTAAACCTCAGTCTATTCCAGCCAACCTGGAAAGTGTACTGAAGTTGATAGAAGGTTAGGTGGTCTTATGATTAGAGTAAAAGTACCAGCAACTACAGCAAATATGGGGCCTGGATATGACGTATTGGGTATGGCCCTATCACAGTATTCAACATTCCAGTGCCAGGAAGATGACAAAATTTCCCTTTCTATCAAGGGACTAGAAAGCGAAAAATTAGTTAACCAAGACCATGAAGCTAACCTAGTTGTAAGGTCTATGAACCATCTCTTTAAGTACGTTGACAAGTACCCAAAGGGATATAAGCTTGAAATTATAAATGATATCCCCCTGGCTAGGGGGATGGGGTCTAGTGCCTCAGCCATAGTGGGCGGCCTACTAGTGGCAAATTACCTGGTAGGTGCAAATCTTGACCAAGATGAAATTTTAAAACTGGCTACTCAGATAGAGGGTCATCCTGACAATGTGGCCCCAGCCCTAATGGGTAATATAGTCCTATCTACAAAGATACCTGACGACCAGGTTATCTACCACTCTATCAAGCCGTTTGATGATCTGACTTGTGTCCTATTTATACCTGATTATGAGGTATCTACTAGCATGTCAAGGGCTGTCCTGCCCCAGTCTATAAGTATGGCAGATGCAGTCCATACTAGTGGTCACCTGAGCCTAATGCTGGCAGGTTTTATGACTGGAAACAAGGACCTAATAGGTCAGACTATGGTAGACAGGCTTCATGAACCTTATAGAAAGAGCCTAATCAAGAACTTTGATGACTTTAAGGCCTCTGCCCTAGAAGTTGGAGCCTTTGCCTTTTCATTGAGTGGGTCCGGTTCAACTATCATAGCCTACTGTGACCACGACTCTGCCCCCCATGTCAAGAGGGCCTTTAAAGAGGTTAGCCAGAAATATTCCATAAGTGGAACTAGCAAAATAATAGCACCTTGCAGCCAGGGTGCAGTCTGTGAGGTGGTCTAAATGGGACTAATTGTACAAAAATACGGAGGAAGTTCTCTTGCCGACAAGGAAAGAATCCTAAATGTAGCAAGGAGAATAGTCGAAACTAAGAGGGATGGTAACAAGGTTATAGCCATTGTGTCTGCCATGGGTAAGACTACAGACAAGCTGATACAAATGGCTAGGGAAATATCTGAAGTGCCTCCCAAAAGAGAAATGGATAGACTCCTGTCTACTGGTGAACAAATATCCATGTCACTTCTAGCTATGGCTATACAGGCCATGGGAGAAAAGGCAATATCTCTGTCAGGCCCTCAGGCAGGTATTATGACAGATGCCTACCATAGTAAGGCCAGGATTAAAAATGTGGCAGCTGACAGGTTGAAAAAGGAACTTGAAGAAGATAATATAATCATAGTCGCTGGCTTCCAAGGTGAAAATGCTGACTACGACGTCACTACCCTTGGTAGGGGTGGCTCGGATACATCAGCAGTAGCAATTGCTGCTGCAGTAGATGCAGACCTATGTGAGATTTTCACAGATGTAGATGGTGTATACTCATGTGACCCTAGGATAGTACCTAAGGCTAAAAAGTTAAAGGTAGTGTCTTATGATGAGATGCTAGAACTCGCTATCTTAGGTGCCAAGGTATTGCAACACCGCTCTGTTGAGTTGGCAAAGACTCACAAGGTAGCCGTCCATGTTAGATCAAGTTTTAATCATAATTTAGGAACAGTAGTCAAGGAGGATACTTCTATGGAACATAACGGAATAATAACAGGTATAGCCCACGACTTCAATGTGGCCAAGGTCGTTGTCTTTGGAGTACCTGATAAGCCTGGTATAGCTGCCAGGATATTTGGAGAAATATCAAAATTAGATATAAATATACAGATGATAGTCCAGTCTGCCCAGACAGAAAATATGAACGATATAGCCTTTACTTGCTCTATAGATGAAGCAAAAGAGGCCCAGGATGCCTTAGAAAAGGTAGTAAAAGAAATAGGTGCCAGGTCAGTAGTAATAACTGATAATCTGGCCAAAGTGAGTATAGTAGGTGCTGGTATGATGACTCATACAAATATAGCATCTAGGATGTTCTCTGCCCTAGCTGGAGCTGGAGTAAATATAGACATGATATCAACTTCTGAAATTACAATTTCTGTAATAGTAGAATCAGACAAGTGCCAGGATGCTGTCCAGGCCCTAGCCAAGGAATTTGACCTGCTAGAAAATAAATAATCTAAACAAAATATAGCATAATTAAAGGTAGTATTACTATTCTCTTTTCAAAAATTTGAACAGCAATACTACCTTTTTATAAGGCTCTATGTCAAATAACGTTGGTGATAATTTAAATCAATAAAATCTATTAA
>ERZ772957.427-NODE-427-length-34529-cov-4.928758_pt1 | contig 34529 bp, 27 predicted proteins | sample MGYA00580682_ERZ772957 | MGnify/ENA primary metagenome ERZ772957 (study PRJEB29015, sample SAMEA2737921) | human oral metagenome | biome: human oral; feature: human-associated habitat; material: dental | place: China | collected 2025 ...
CGCTCACCCTTGCGGAAACGGAAATAAACGAAGATAAAAATCTTTCGCTTCCCACAGAATACGGCTCAGGCGAAAACAAAGTTACCATCACTTGGTCATCCGACAATACCGATGTCATCAAAAACGACGGAACTATTACCCGTCCCGAAACTGCGGGTGGCCCAACCATCGTAACCCTTACGGCAACTCTTTCTAAGAACGGAATTTCAGAGACCAAAGAATTTAAGATTTCCGTCTATCATAAAGTCGCAAAGCCGGAAGACAACACCGCCGTGCAGAACGCAAAATCGGCGCTCACCCTTGCGGAAACGGAAATAAACGAAGATAAAAATCTTTCGCTTCCCACCGAATACGGCACAGGCGAAAACAAAGTTAAAATCACTTGGTCGTCCGACAAAGGCGACATCATCAAAGCCGACGGAACTGTTACACGACCCGCAGGAGTCGGAAAAATCACGGTCAAACTGACAGCAACAATTAAAAAAGGAAGTGCGGCTGCCACAAAAGAGTTCACCGTAAATGTCGAGCTAAAAGAAGGCGGAAACTGGAAAGCGTGGAAAGAAGATACTTTTGACGGAACGGTAACACTCAAAGAAGAAGGAGATGCGCTTACGGCGGTTGCCTCCGATTCTCCTGCAAACAAATGGGATGCCTACATCTACCAAACAACAACGTTTGAAAAAAGCAGTATGTATGAAATCACGTTTGAAATAAAAGCCGACAAAGCGGAAAGCCTTGAATTCTCCGTTTGCAACAAGGCAGAAGGCAAAAACATCGCTCTTGCTCCTGTAAAAGCGACCGCAGATTGGACAGAACAGCGTTATCTCTTTTTTGTGGACGACAATAACAAAGGAAAGTCTCTTGACGTAAGAATTGCGCTAAAGAAAGGCAATTTTCAGGTACGAAATGTAAAGACGCTTGATTGCTGGAACAATTACATCGATTGGAATAAAAAGCCGTACAAAATGTGGGGACTATGGGCAAGCGGCAATATGTATCAAAACAATGCGTCTTTTACGGTATACGATATGACAAAAGATTCCATAAAGACGCAATGCTCCATCAAAAGCGATAAAGAAATCGATGGTAACAATTATCATACCTTCTACAAGACAAGATTTCAAAAAGGCAAAAACTATATTGCTTTCAAAAACACCGGTTTTGAAGGAACAATCCGCATTGAAAAGGAAAGCACAAACGAATTATTAGCAAGTTGCACAGTTCCTCCAAAACCTGCAGGAACTTCGCTGTATTTTGAGATTAATGTTTCTGAACTGTTTTCGGCTGGTAATTGGCAAATTAAGTTCTTCCAGAATAAAACAAAAGGGCCTAAAGACCAATTCGTCGAAATTGCACAAATGAAGGTTTCAACTACAGAGCCGTCCGGAGCAGAAAAGCTTACGGCAGAGCAAACAACGGCTACGAACACTGTTACAGAAATAGACGGCACTAACGGCAAATGGAAACTTGAAAACGACACAGGAAATCCGGGAATTGTTACGATAAATAGCGGAGCGACGGAAACATCAGTATCCGTAACCGTAAACAAAAAGACACCGGCCGGCACAATTTTAACTCTTGTGTATGGACCGGTTTCGGCTTCAAAAGGTTATTATACGGTCTCGTTTACCGGCTCACTTCCATCCCAATTTTATCAAATGAGCTCTTCAAACCAAAACGATTGGTTTAACTGTGATACGGTTAAAAACGTATTTAGTGGTTTCATAGGACAAGACGGCGAACGTTATTTGAAGTTCTTTATCAAAAATGCAGGAACATACACCATCACAAATCTGCAAATCACAAAAGATACGTCTCCTGCAGACCTTTCCGAAGGCGGAATCGTAGGTTCTATGCAAGGATGGTCTGTCGAAACTGTGCAGTGGACCAAAAGCGAGCCTTCCTCAGGGACTTACGAATACGAGTTTACAACAACAAAAAAAGACCACGCTTGGAAAGTCGTGTCAAAAAAGACTTGGGGAGCTCCGCATTACGGCATGAAAAAAGATCAAAACACAGTTTTAGTAGGGGCAGCACCGGTTGAACTATTTGAAAACTCTTCAGGCGGCTCTGAAAACTGCACTGTAAGCGATCTTACTCTGGGCAAAAAGTACAAGATAACCGTTACTCAAAGAGACGGCACTGTAAAACTTCAGATAACGGAAGTTATGTAGCGAATCTTTTTAGTACAAGAAAATCGGCGGAATGTTTTTAATTCCGCCGCTCCTATTCGCTCCCGCAATCTTGATTTTAGGTTGCGGGATTTTTATTTTACCTGCCGAAAAAACGCAAGGCGTTTCAAGACTTTCAGATGCCTCGATCTGATATGCATAGATAGTTGTATCTAAACTCATTAGATACGGCGATATGAACCAATTAGATAAGGCTATCTAATAGATATAGATAGGGGCGTCTAAAAACATTAAATGCAGCGGATTGTTTTTCACTCCAAAAACCGCATGCAAAAATTCCTCTCATCCTGTGTCCATGCGTTACACAACCGTGTAAAAAAAATCGAGACGCAAAACCTTGCGCCCCGATTTTATAATCGTAATAAAAATCCGCCTTTCACACAGACTCTCGAAAGTCCGAGCAAAATGCAAAAATCTAGCTGTTATACGCTTTCAGCATCCATGCCAATTTTTGATAGTTTTTGGTATAGCCGTTGAACATATCTGCAGTAACATGGTCGCCCTCTTTTTCGGCAAGTTCCACGATTTCTTTGGAATCTCTAATCCAATATTCCGTGTCAGAAATAAGTACATGAATCGTCTGTTCCGCTGATTTTGCACCGTCTTCCAATTCTTTAATCGTTGCAATCGCCAGTGCACCCACCATATTGGAAACCGGCTTTCCTCCAAGCGCAAGGATACGTTCCGCAACCTCGTCAAGAATGTCGTTTGTCTCGTCGTATAATTCTTCAAGTTTTTCGTGAAGAGTAAAAAACGCCGGTCCCGTCAAATTCCAATGCAAATTGTGTTTTTTCACGTAATCGACCATCTGATTTGCAAGATACAGATTTAATTTAATTTCCAATTCCTCTGTCATATACACCTCCGTTGATTGTGATTCATCTAAGAATATAACACGTAACATCGAGCGCAGGCAACCTGAAAATTTTTTGCGCAAAAACCGTTTTTTTATTTTTCCGCAAAAGACTAAAACGTTTTTGGAACGCAAGCCGTAGTATTGTTAAACCCAAAAAATCGTTCTATAATGAGCCATGTCAAATCTGTATATCGTTGGAACACCAATCGGGAATCTTGACGACATAACTTTCCGTGCGGTTCAAACGTTTAAGAAAGTTCCTGTGATTGCGGCGGAAGACACTAGACGCACGCTGGAACTTTTGAACGCTTTGGAAAATAAAGGTTTTCTTGTTCACAACGATATAAAAAAACAGATGATCAGCTGCCGCTCGCAGAACGAAGAAAAGGCGGCGGAAAAGATTATCCGGATTCTTGACAGCGGAAATGACGTTGCCTATGCAAGCGATGCCGGAACTCCCGGAATAAGCGATCCGGGAGCTGTGCTTGCGGAACTGGCAAGAAAAGCCGGACACGCCGTTGTTCCGATTCCCGGAGCAAGTGCGTTTTCGGCGTTGGCTAGCGTCGCCGGCACTGGCGGAAAAACACTCGTATTCGAAGGTTTTCTTTCGCCAAGTCCCGGAAAACGCAGACGAAGGCTAAAGGAACTTTTTTCCTGTGGTGATGCGGTAATTTTGTACGAAAGTCCTTTCAGAATTGTAAAGTTACTTTCAGATATTGCCGATATTGATAATGGTCGCAAGATTGTGATCGGCAGGGAATTGACAAAATTGCACGAAGAAATTATTGAAGGAACCGCCAAAGAAATGCTCGAAGATTTTTCTACACGGGATTCAATAAAAGGTGAATTTGCGATTTTTATTTCCGGCGTAAAAAGAATTCATAATTCCGATGAATCTACCGATAATTAGAGTGTAGGAGGCTATGGCGAAAATGATGAGCATAGACAAGATTGGAGGAATAAATCCTCTTAACAACGCACAGAACTCACGCCGCACAAACGAAACGGAAAAATCAAGCTACGGTTCCGATTCAATTTCCGTTTCTGCAGAAGCAAGGGAAGCCGCAGAAGTTTACTATATGAACCAAGTCGCTGCCGAAACTCCTGATGTCCGTGCGGACAGAATTGCGGAAGTAAAGGCAAAACTTCAAGATCCGAATTATCTGAACAATGCGACAATCTCTTCAGCCGCCGATAGGCTGATGGAAAGCTTCGGATTGTAATTCCTTGCGATTCGACTGATATTTGTGCAGAAAATTATTTTTTGGAACATAAAAAAGACGGAATGAAAAACCGTCTTTTTTTGTTTAAAGTTTTACGCTGATGCACGGCAGAGGTATAAAAATGAGTGATTTTATCTTCAAAATTTCGCAGAACATTGTTCTTGGCACTTACACAATCAACAGGCTTGCACATTACATCAAAAACTTCGGAGACAAGTTCATGGTCATTCTTGATCCGGTTCTTAAAGAGGTGGGAGTCGAATCAAAGGTGCTTCAGCCGCTGCTCGAAAGAAAAATTGAATATTTCATATACGACAACATAACCGACAGCGCAAACTCCAAAGAAATAGAGCAGGCATTGTCATTGGCGCAAAACGGACATGCACACGGAATTATCGCTGTGGGCGGCGCAAAGGCAATGCTCATGGGAGCGGCGGTCGCAGCCTTGGCCAACGAAAAACGCAGTATATACGACTATTTTGAAGGTTCTGTTCCGACTGCGGCATCGATTCCGCTAATCTGCGTCCCCACTACAAGCAGAGCCCCATTCATCTTCGGAAACTCCCTTCCTTTGGTAGATTCCCGAAGCCATCAGTTGAAAATCGTAAACACGCAGGACGGCGTATGCAAACTTGTTCTGTGGGATCCGAATCTGACGGTAACTCTTACGGAAAATCAAAAATCTTCGATAGCGATAGAAACGCTTTGCCTTGCGGTGGAATCATTCCTTTCGCAAAAGGCATCGTTTTTCAGCGATATGCTTTCGGAAAAGTCCGTGGAGCTTATGAAGCTGGCACTGGACGGCTCAAAATCGCTGGAAGTTACCACCCCTGAAGAAACTCTTCTTTCGCAGGCAGGCTCGCTTGCCTCGATTGCGGCGGCGACAAGTTCCGTGGGAATTGCGACTCTACTTTCGACAACGCTGAACGCAAGGTATAAAATATCCAGGGCGTTGGTAGCGTCAATTCTTTTTCCGTATGTAATTGAGGACGCAAAAAAATACAAGGCGGAAAAGCTGAAGAGAATCGCTGTAAAGATGGGCGCAAGCGACGTAAATCACAGTGCGGAAGAAGCAGCCCAAGCATTTGCGGACAGCATAAGGCAACGTCTGGCAAAGGCGAATCTTCCGACGCGGCTAAAAGAACTTTCGCTTACGGTAGACCAACTTGCGCTGGTGGCAGAAGATGCGGGCCAACTCGACATAATGAACGGACTTCCACGCAGCATGACAACTGACGACCTTTTTGACATTCTAAAATCCGCATACTGATTTCTGATGATTGAGCCTGAAAAACTTTTTGAACTGAACGGCGGACAAAAACGCCGAAAACTAGCCCTGACATTCGGCGCATTGGAACGAGACATCGCAGGAATCGCGGAAAAAGGAACGGAATATTCGTTCAAGAATATGAGCCGTGCAGACTACACAAAAAAAATCACCGAAGTTTTACTAAAAGACCCAAAACTTCCGCCGGAAGCAAAATCGGAACTTACAACTCTTCTTGAGGCAAAGCCTTTTAACGAACTGAGGCTGTGCAACACGGCAAGAAATCATCTTTTAAAAATAATCGGAACATTTCCTGCCGAATGGGATTTGGTCATCGCTCCGCACTCCCCTTCCACAGACGAAAAAGGCGTTGTAAAAAAGCGCAATTTCTTTCCGGGAATTAAAATCTATGCCGAAGACATACGTTCGCCGTTCAATCTTGGTTCTATATTCAGAACTGCGGAAGGCATGGGGGCGGAAAAAATCTACATTTCTCCGTTCTGCGTTTCCCCGGAGCAGCCGCGAGCTGTAAGAAGCGCGATGGGTTGCATTGAAGCGATGGATTGGGAACGCATTCCTTTAGAGCAACTTTCCGAAGACGAACCGATTTTTGCCCTGGAAACAGGCGGAATCCCAATAGAAGAATTCGATTTTCCTCAAAAAGGAATCTGCATAATCGGCTCGGAAGAATTAGGGATAAGCCCCGAAGCCTTGAAAAAAGCGGCTTACGGCAGAGTAACGATTCCAATGGTCGGACTGAAGGCAAGTTTGAATGTGGGAGTCGCATTCGGAATACTGATGCAAAAATGGACGGAAACATTAAAAAAGTCTGACTTAGACTGATAGTCGCTCATAATGCATAGGCTTAAGGGCATATGTACAGCCATACGGCGGAAAACTTGTATAAGCCACCTTACTTTTCCCCTATGGCCCCTTCCCTTTTCCTCGCACTGCTTAGGGGTGTACCCCTAAGAATCCTCTGCTTGCACGAATCGGACAGTTGTCCGATTCGTGAGACGGGCATACAGCTAATAATCAAATGAACGATTCCTCTAATATGCCCGTCCCTATTCTCTTCCTTTCAAGACCCACCGGGATTCCAAAGGGCTTAAGCCCTTTGGTCGTGCCCAAGGAAGGTGGGTTTTAGGGGAGGAAGGTCGGCGGAAAAACGGCTCTTGCACCTCTAATTCCTCGCCCGCCGCCCCAAGTTTTCCTTCCGGAAAACTTGTACAAGCCAGCTAGCACGAATCGGGCTTTGCCCGATTCGTGAGACGGACATACGAGCAGCAATCGGATGAACGAAGCCTTAATCAAGGTTTAAAGATATCCTCACCACTAGATTCTTTTTGAAGAATTGCGTAAACTGCATACGTCTTCGGGTGATAGAGCAGTTGGTTAGCTTACTTGTCTGGGGGGCAAGCGGTCGCGGATTCGAGTTCCGCTCACCCGACTTTTAGCAGGCGGTGCAAATGAAGTCTTCGGTATTTCGTTTGTGCCGCCGCTTTTTTTATGCCTGCGCCGCTGCCTACGCTTCGACTTCAACTTCAAATCCGCAAAGCTCTGCCTGCAATCCCTTTATTTGACATCTTTCAAACTCATTTGTTATAATGCCTTCCTATGGAAGTATTTTTAGGCATTTCGGCAGCCGACGGCGTTGGAATCGGCAGTGCGTTTGTTATCCCTGAAACGGTAAAGCGTGTTGTTCCCAAAAGCAAGATTCTTGAAACAGACCTTGAAAAGGGCTGGAAAAGGTTTGTGAACGCCAAGGAAATTGTCTCTGCGGATATTTCCGAAAAGCTTTCAAGGCTTCCTGATGAAAAGGAAAATGCTATTCAGCGTGAGATTTTTGAAGCGTACGTTCTTATGCTTTCCGACCCTGTTTTTCTAAAAGAGGTCAAGGATGAATATACAAAAACGCTTTACAATATCGAATACACGCTTGACTTTAAGGCGGAAGAATATGCTTCCCGTCTGAGGAGCGCGGGAAACGAATATCTTTCCGAGCGGGCGCAGGACATCACCGACATTTTCGGCAGGGTTCTGAACGAAATGCTCGGAATAAATCCCTTCGACATAAATATGGTTCCCGACGGAAGTGTAATATTTGCTTCGTCTTTAAGCCCTACGGACACAATCATTCTTTCCAAGCGTAAGATTTCAGGTCTTGTGCTTACAGAAGGCGGAATCTCAAGTCATGTTGTAATTCTTGCAAGAAACTACGGGATTCCGACTCTTGTGGGCGTTCATGAAAACGGGGTTAGAGAAAAAGTAAGAAACGGTCAGACTGTAATAATCGATGCGGGGGCGGCTGAAATCCTTGTTGACCCGGATTCTCAAACGCTGGACGATTACAGGCAAAAAATCGTAGATATTCTAAAAGAGCAGGAAAGTCTTCTTGAATACAGGGATAAGCCTGCCATGACCAAGGACGGGGAGCTTTTTAAGATTTATGCGAACATCGGTTCCACGGAAGAGGCGGAAATTGCCAAGCGGCACGGAGCCGACGGAATAGGTCTTTTCAGGACTGAGTTCCTTTATATGGCTAAGACCGATACTTCCCGTCATGCGGCTGCCCGCGCTTTTAATGAGGAAGAGCAGTTTGCGGCGTACAGGAAAGTTCTTGAAATCATGGAAAATAAGCCTGTCACCATCCGGACGCTGGATGCGGGAGGCGATAAACTTATCAATTCCGTGGATATTCCCACCTTTCAGGAAAAAAATCCTTTGATGGGAATGCGCGCTATTCGGCTCAGCTTGAATTATCCGCAGGTTTTTAAAACTCAGCTTAGGGCTTTGTACAGGGCGAGCGTTTACGGAAAACTTAGAATCATGCTTCCGCTTATCACGTCTACGGAGCAGGTGGAACAGTGCCTTGCGCTTGCGCATCAAGTCAGAGATGAACTTGCTGCGGAAAAAATCCCCTTCGATGAAAAAGTCCCGATTGGAATAATGGTCGAGACTGCCGCCGCCGCCGTTATTTCGGACTGTCTTGCTAAAGTCAGCGATTTTTTCAGTCTAGGAACAAACGACCTTACTCAATATGCGCTTGCGGTTGACAGGGAAAACATCAACGTCAGCGATTTGTACGATGAATTTGACCTTGCGGTTTTGCGCCTTATTTCTATGACAATGGTTAATGCAAAAAAAGAAGGCATTCCGCTTTCCGTTTGCGGAGAAATGGCAGGCAGAAAAGAAAGCATTCTTGTTCTTGCAGGAATGGGAATCCGTTCGTTGAGCATGAGCCCGAATCTGATTTCAAGAAGCAAAAAAATGCTCTCTCAATTCTCGCTTGTGGAACTCAAGGCGATTTCGTCAAAACGTTTGAATAAGCTTTGATTTTTCGGAAGCACAAGAGGGAATATGGCAAAAAAAAAGCGAAAGCCCGATTTCTCGAAGCCTAAGCAGGTTTCGGACGAAATAAAACTCATTGAAAAATTGGAAAATCCCGCTGCGGAGGATACGGAAAATGATTCCGCTCAGGAAGAGTCTTTATTTGATTCTGCAAAACCACAGGAAGAGCGTTTTAACGGAATGGCAAGACGGACTTACGAAGGTCTTCCGCTTGTTGTTCTTGCGGGAAGACCTAATGTGGGAAAATCCACGCTTTTCAACAGATTAATGCAGCGCAGGCTTGCGATTGTAGACCCTACGCCCGGAGTTACCCGCGACCCTGTTGAAGGAACCGCAATCATAAACGGAAATCCCGTTCATCTTGTTGATACGGGCGGCTATAAACTTCAGCGGAACATCGGAACTATGGAAGCCGTCCTTGATGATTTGGTGGTGGAACGTTCCCTCGAAATGATTGAAAAAGCGGACATTGTAATTCTGATTTTGGAAGCGGGAAAAATCACCGGCGAGGACGAGGAATTCATTAAGAAAATGCGTCCGCATTGGGAAAAACTTATTGCCGTTGTAAACAAGGCTGAAGGCGGAAGGAACGAAAGCGCTTCGTGGAATTATGCGCAATTCGGATTTAAAGAGCTTTTCTTTATTTCGGCGGAACACGGCGACAACATCGGAAGTTTGCAAAAACGGCTTACGGAACGCTGCGATTTTTCCAACGTAAAAGAGGTTAAGCGGGAAGAGCTTCCCATACGGATTGCAATCGTGGGAAAACCGAACACAGGAAAATCCACGCTGACAAACAGGCTTACGCATGAAAATCTTTCTATCGTTAGCGATTACGCGGGCACAACCAGAGATACTGTTGAAGGCGAGTTTGAATATCGGAACAGGAAATTTGAAGTCCTTGATACGGCAGGAATCCGAAGAAAAGCTAAAGTTCATGAAAATGTCGAATATTATTCCGTGAACAGGGCAATTAAAACTCTTGACCGCTGCGACATTGTCTTTTTGATGATAGATTCAAACGAAGGGCTTTCGGAACAGGACAAGAAAATATGCAGTTTGGCATTTGAGCGCGGGCGGGGAATAATTTTTGTTCTTAACAAGTGGGATACTCAGGAATCGCAGGATAAAAAAGCGTTCAAAAAGCGCAAGGAATGGATAAACATAATGTTCGGGCAGATGGAATTTGCGCCGATTGTTCCGCTTTCCGCGCTTGAAGGAAAAGGCATAAAGGATTTGCTTGACGAGGCTATTCAAATGCACGGTCAGCTTTTTCACAAAGTGGACACGGCTGCTTTGAACATGGCGTTAAAGGACTGGCTTTTTAAATATCCGCCGCCTGCAAGCAGGACTGCGCATTTTAAGATTCGCTACATGACCCAAAAAAGCACGAATCCTGTTTCGTTCCTGATTTTTGCAACCAGACCGGAAGTCGTTCCCGAAACTTACATGACATATCTTAAAAACAGAGTTCGGGAAGATTTGGGATTCGATAAAATTCCCGTTCAGTTTGAAATAAAAGCAAGCCGTCAAAAATGGGAAGACAGGTTTGAAAAATGAAGACATATTCAATCGGCGAGGTTGAGGAAATCGCAGGCGTTAAGGCTCATGTTCTTCGATATTGGGAAGATGTGATTCCCGGATTCGCTCCGGAAAAGGACATAGGCGGAAGGCGTATTTATAGTCGGCGGGAGTTGGAACTTGTTCTTCGTCTAAAATATCTTATCTATGAAAAGAAATTCACGATAGAAGGAGCCAGAAATCAGATTTTGGACGATGCGGATTCCGTGAGCAAAAATCTTGAGCTTATAAACCAAATTCATCTTTTGCGGGAAGAACTTACGGAACTGTATTTTTGCGCTAAAAAGAAGCCTAAAAACGGCGGGTGAATGCGGTTTTTTTAGGCGGAGCTTTTGCAAAAGGCACCGAAACTCTGATTCAGAGTCTTTAAGGTTCCTTGACGGGAAGAACAGGCTTGTATAAAAACTGCAGCTTTTGGCTAAGCCTCTTGAGTTGCAGAATAATTTCCGGTTCGGAATGAATCGTGAGAATGTATTGAAGATTTTATTAAGGAGAGAAAATGCAGGAAAATGAAAAAACGATTGCGCTTTTAATCGATGCCGACAATACGCAGGAAAAGAAAATGGAGTCGGCAATTTACGAGATTTCTGCTTTCGGCAGAATTGTTGTAAAAAGGGCGTACGGCAACTGGACTAAAGAAAACTTAAAAAATTGGGAAGAAGATTTTAGGCAGTTGGCAATAAAGCCGATTCAGCAGATTGATTACGCACGCGGTAAAAACGCAACCGACATGGCATTGACAATCGATGCGATGGATTTTTTGTACAATTCCAACTACGACATATACGCAATCGTTTCAAGCGACAGCGATTTTACTCCGCTTGCAATAAAGATTCGGGAAGTCGGAAAAACTGTAATAGGAATCGGAAAAGAATCTACCAGCGAGGCATTCATTAAATCTTGCGACAAATTTTTCTATCTTGAACGGCTCGGAAATGCAGCCCGCGCGGAAAAATCGTCGGAACAGACAAACGGCTTGCCGCAGGAAAACTTTGTCTCAAGGTCAAAAAATAAACTTGAAACGGAATTGAATAATCTTTTGAAAATCGCTTCAAATACGTATCAGGACGAGGACGGATTTACGAATGTAAGTGCGGCAGGTTCTTACATAAAGCGTGTAAAATCCGATTTTGATATTCTTCAATACGGCGTAAAAAAATTGCCCGAATATCTGGAACAGCACCCGGAACTTTACGAGATGAAAAAGTACAAGGGAAAAGGAATTGTGAACATAATCGCGTACAGGATTATAGAAAATCATTTTTAAAAAGCGACTTAAAATTGCCGCCGATTTTATACTTTTAAAGGAACAGAACGGATGCCGGAAAAATTTTACGATAAGTTCAGCAAAAAGTCCTCCAGCGCAAAATCGAACTCAAAAACGCACTCAAAATTAAAGGGCAATTTTGAACGGAACGGTTCAAAAAAGGAACTTGAAAAGCGCATTGCTCAAAATGAAAAACTTCCTTTTCAAAATGGCAAAAAGGATTTTTATAATTCTGATTTTGTTCCGAGAAAAATCAATCGGGAAAAAGATGCGCTTGTCCGTTCCGTTCAAAAGATGTTCGATTCTGCAAAACTTTCCAAAGAAAGCCGAATTGTCCTTGAGAATTTTGATGAAATTGTGCAGGGCGTAAGACCTTTGAACAGCAGGCAGTTCGTGCAGCTTCACAGGGATATCCGAAATTTGTCGCACAGGCTTACCGACGAGCGTGAAGAGCGGCGCATGGGCTACATGAACGCGAACGAAGAACTTTCCGCTTATGTGCGTTATTTTTCGTGGTGGAATCTGGTGCGTTTCACAAGGATTTTTTCAAATCTGCCTGAAAATGCATTCAATCTGAACGACGGAGACTGCTGCATCGACATTGGAAGCAGTCCCTTGACCGTCGTTATTGCAATGTGGCTTAGCCGCCCTGAATTGCGCGAAAAAAAACTTACGTGGTATTGCATAGACCTTTCTTCAGCAGCTATGGCGCTCGGCGAAGATATTTATCTTTCCGTTGCCGCGCGGCTTCCGCCCAAAGAAAAAAAAGCACCTCCTCATTGGAATATCGTCCGCATAAAGGGCAGCGGCGGCGCGGTTGTGAATAAAAAGGCAGCCTTCATATCGTGTGCAAATATGTACAACGAGTTAAGCCAAATCTCCCCGGAAGCTCCGGAAAAAATTGCCGATAAGCAGATTCGCCAGCTTTTATCCTACGGAACGGATTTCCCGTCGATTTTTATAGCGGAACCCGGAATGCCTACCGCAGCACATTTTGTAAGCCTTATGCGGAACAGATTTATCCGCAAACAATTTGACATTGTTTCTCCATGCCCGCACATTTTGGAATGCCCGATGAACGGATTCAATGCAAAATACGGCGGAAAAGTTAAATGGTGCAATTTTGATTTTTCCACCGACGACGCACCGTCCCGTCTTTTGAAATTGTCCAAGAATGCGGGGCTTCCAAAGGAAAGGGCGGTGGTCAGTTTTGTGTTCGCGCAAAAAAGATTCGAAAAAAAAGAGAACAGCGGCGGAATCGATAAAAAAGAAACCTTGCGTGAAGGCGGAAAAAGTTTTCCCAAAGAGAACGAAATCAGGATTGCAAGCGACAGATTTTTTGTTCCCGAAAAAGGATTTTGCTGCTATGCCTGCACAAACTTAGGGCTTTCGCTGGTTATTGATTCTTCAAAAATCGGTATTTCAAGCGGAGACAAAATAAGTTTGTTCATGCTGAAAAACACGGACAAACTTTCCAAAGACAAAAAATCAGGCACATTTGAAATAAATCTTTAGCGTCAAATGCGCCGGTTTTCTATTCTTTTTCTTCTGTGAAAATATTTTTAATCTGCTCTTTGTAGATTTCGGAAAGTCTGTAGCGCATGATTTCCTGCTTTGCGGAAAGTTCCACGCCGACTTCGAAATTCTTTGTAATCAGGGCGAATTTGTTTATCCTTTCGAACATCTTGAATCCGTTTTTGGGATTTACAAGGCTGTTCACTTCGGAATCGTAAAGTTTGAAAATATCCTCGGATTTTAGAAGATTTTCGTAAGTGTCGTACTGAATTCCGTTTTCGGCGGCGTAGTTTTTAATTTCGTCTTCATCAACAAGAATCAGTGCGCCAAGATATTTTTGATCCTGGCCGACAACAATCGCCTGTTTTATGAACCGTGATTCGTTCAGTTTTTGCTCAAGCGGAACCGGCTCGATGTTTTCTCCGCCGCGAAGAACAATCGTGTCCTTTTTTCTGCCTTTTATAACGATTTCGTCATGGATTGTCATCATTCCGAGATCGCCCGTGTCAAGCCAGCCGTCGACCGTCATAACTTTTGCCGTGAGTTCGGGGCTTTTGTAGTAACCGCGCATAACGGTTCCGCCTTTGATTTGGATTGAACCGAACTCGCCGCGTTTCAGGACAAATCCGTCTTCGCTGTCAACGATTCTTGCTTTTACGCCGCGGATTGGAGAACCCACGTTTCCGAACACGGGATTTGAAATAGGGCGAACCGATATTACGGGGGCGGTTTCGGTCATTCCGTAGCCTTCCACGATTTTTACGCCTATCGCCCAAAAGAATTCGTCTATGTTTGAAGGATATGCGCCTCCGCCTGCGATTCCCGCGCGGAAATTCTTTCCGAGCATCGATTTTATTTTGCGGAACACGATAAGGTTTCCAAGTCCTTTTAGAGGCCACAGCAAAATCCACGGAATGAAGAACAGGAACCACCATGCAACGGTATAATATCTTGTGAAGCACGGGTTTTGGTTCAGCATTTTTCTGGTCATTCTTGAATGGATGATTGCCGTTTTTACAAAAAAGTTGAACATTCCTAGCACAATCCCGCCTGTTGTGCGCATTTTTCTTGTAATTCCGTCGTAAACCGCCTCAAAAATCCTCGGAACGGCAGGCATAAGAGTCGGATTAAGTTTTTGAATGTCGGCAAGAAGGATGCTTCCAATCGGTTTTGAATAGCATATAACTCCGCCTTGAATCATGATTACGTATTCGCACAGGCGTTGAAAAACGTGCCATATCGGAAGGACGCATATTGCCCTGTCGCTAGGGTTCAGAATGATTCGTTCCGGAAGTTCGTCAAGCTGCGTAAGAAAATTTCCGTGGGTAAGCTCAACGCCCTTGGGCTGCCCTGTCGTTCCCGAAGTAAAGATTATGCACGCCAAATCGTCCCATTGACCTTTTTCAAGTTCCTCTTCGGTTTTTCCGGGATTTTCGATTCTGTATGTACGGCCTTGGTGCAGAAGTTCGTCAAAAGATTTTATCGTTACGTTCTGTTTTTTTGCATCCGCGATGATAGAATCCTCGGCAGCATCAAAAACGATGATTGTAGTTATCGAAGGAATCTTTTCTTTTATCGAAAGAATTTTTTTGACCTGAGCGGAATTTTCGGCAACAACGATTTTACATTCCGTTATAGAAAGAATTGTTTCCAAATCGCTTATGGTTGCATCGCAGCCTCTTGGAACATCTGCAGCTCCAATAGCCATGATTCCCATGCTTGTCTGCTGCCATTCTTTTCTGTTATCCGAAATAAGACCAATCAGGTCGCCTCGGGCAACTCCGTTTGCAAGAAAACCTGCTCCAACATCCAGCGAAGCGTCCAGCAATTCTCTGTACAGAATGGGCTGGAATGTACCGGACGAATCCTTTGACATCTGTGCCGCAACTTCTGGAAAATCTGCGGCTGTTTTTTTCAGCATTTTGGGAAGCGTCTGTTCCATAAAAATCTCCTGTCTAATCGTGTGCGCAAGTATAGCTTGGATTGGCTTTCAAAAGCAAGGTTGTGGATTTTAAGCAATATGACTATAATTTTACGCATGGCTTTTAATGAAATCTTTTCTTCATTCATCGGGAATCTGTTCAAAAAAAGCGAAGAGCGGATTCGCTTTTTGTCGCTGACGGAATCTTTGATGAATCAGCTGCCCTCGTTTTTTGATGCCGATGTGGAAAAAATAAATCTTCAGGATAATTATTCTCCGCTAAAGCCGTTTATAAATATTATCGAATTAAATAAACCTTCCAAAGAAATGCTTGAAAAATCTGCGTATTCTTTGCAAAAGCGGATTTTTGAATCCTATTTTAAATACGGAATTGCAGACGAACGCCAGGACATGATAATCGACGAAGAAATCGATTACGAAAAAAAGCGGGTAAGAGAAACTGTGCTTACGCTTCTTTATCATTTGTTTGACAAGGACGTAATAGTTCTGAACGCACAGCTTTTGGGGCAGGAAGCTATAGAAATCATAAAAATCCTTGAGAAAAGCGAATTTTACGGACGGATAATATTCTGTTTTGATTCCATAAAAATTGAAAGCGCCCCCAAAAATGTTATCGATTTTTTTGAGGAAATCTCAAATCAGAATAATTTCTACGATATTTCCAACATAAAAGACAAAACCGATTTGGCGAAAAATTTTTCCTGCCAAATTGAAAGTGTTCCCAATTTTGAAGTTCTCTTCAAATCTTTGAAGAACAACAGGCTTTTCCTTGCGCTTGACCAAAATTTGAATCTGGCGCAGTGGACGGCTGAAAATATCGAACGCTTAGGCTATACGGCGGCACAAAAGCGAATCCTTAACATGGAACTGGGAATTGCGTTTTATCTTTCCGGCAAAAACGACGAAGCATCGCTTTTTTTCAACAATGTGCTGGAATCTCAGTATGACGATGCAACGGATATTGCCGCATTGATTTATCTTTCAAAACTCATGATGCGCAAAAAATCTAATCCTACGGCGTTAAAATATGCAGCCCTTGCGGAACAACGCCTTCAATCTGACAAAAAATCGTCGTCCTATGCCATTGTAAAAATGATTGGCTATCTGATAACGGAGCGCGCAGCCAAAGACAAATCGATAGAAAAATATCGGGAAATATTGAGTCTTCTTAAACGGCACAAACTGATGAACAATTACGTTAAAACGGCTCTTGTGGTTCCCTGGATTACGTTGGTAAGCAAAGAGTACAGGGAACTTGTAATGGAAAAAGTTGACGAAGCGTACGAATTGGCAAAAAAGCTCGATAACCGCTTTGAACTTTCTACAGCCTGCCATTGGAAGGGAATAATTCTTTCGTATATGGGAAAAACCGGAGAAGCGCTGGATTGGTACTTCAAGTGCAATTCCCTGCGTTCCGAAATAGGAAATCTGCTTGCCGTCATAAAAATCCGGAACGGACTTTCTTACGAGGCATTGATAAGTGCCGAATACGACAGCGCATACGATTTGATAAACAGTTTTATCGGGCGGCTGGGCGAAGTTGACGACTACACTGAAATTCTGAACACGCTCAAAAATATTACGTTTGCGCTTTTTTATGTTCGCCATTTTGACGATGCGTACAAAATCCTTCAAAAAATAATTCATTTTATTCATCTTTTTAATCTTGAAGACACTACTTACGATTCCTTTGTTCCCGAATCCAACGACATGATGATTTACAAAACGTTCATCGAGTTGGAACGCGGCGACATTACAAGGGCAAAAATAAATCTTTTGAACGTGATTCACAACGGACGGGTGATAACGCCAATCGAAAAGCCTTCGATTTTCTGCCTGGAAGCTCTGCTTGCGGCGGAAGAACGGGAAATCGAGCTTTCAAGAGAAAAATTCGAAGAATACAAAAAAAGTTTTTTGGAAGTCGGCGAAACGCAGGAACATCGTCTTGTGTTCATGTACTACGAATATGCAAAAACTCTTGAATCTGTCGGCGAAAAGGAACTTTCCGCTTTGTATTTTAAGGAAGGCTTGGAACTTGCGGCAAAAAAGAACCTAAGTTTTTACACAAAATTCAAGACGGATTTGACTTTGGAAGAATATTTTGACGACTACGTTCTGCTTGAGCCTTTGAACTTAAATCTTGGCGCGCTTGAAGAAAAAGCCGAAAAACAAAGATTGATGAACCAACTTCAGGGAACGCTGTTCAATTATCAGTTTTTGAACAAAATAATGGGATTTGCCGCAGCTTCAGCCAACGCCAAAACATTTGTGTACAACACCGTGCTTGCAGGCGTTGATTACACGATGGCGGACGCGATTTTCATTTACGAAAAAACGGATTCCGGCTGGGAAAATCTTTCGTCGTCCGCGCAGGAAGTTTTTTCAAAAACGCCCGGAACTGACGTATGGGAAAACATAATAAGAGAAAAAGAGCCGATAAAAAATGCGAAACTCCGGTTTGACAAAAATCTTCAGGCATATACGGCAAACCTTTCTAAATTCGGTTTTACGGGCGGCTTCATAATTTATCCGAACAGGCAAAATCCTTTGAGCGCGGAAACGATAAACGTTCTGAACATTGCGCTTTCGAATATTCAGTCGCAGCTGGTCATGTTCAAGCAGAACGAACATCTTATTTACATTTCTTCAACAGACCCGCTTTCAATGCTGAAAAATCGGCGGGCGCTTCAGGAATTTATTTCTTTGGAAAACGAACGCCTTCGCCGGTACAAGTCCAAGCGGAAATTCGTTGTGCAGGAAACGGTCGCATTTATCGACTTGGATAATTTTAAATATTACAACGATACTTTCGGGCACGATGCGGGCGACCTTTTAATATCGAAATTCGGTCAGCTTTTGAAAAACGTTTTTAGAAGGGTGGATTTTATTGCGCGTTTCGGAGGAGACGAATTTGTGGTGATTCTTTCGGATGCGTCATGCGAAGAAGCAAAGCGTGTTGGAGAAAGACTTTTTGAATCTCTGAAAAACTCAAAATATTTCATTCCTGAACTGGAAAGTTTTCTTTGCCACAAAGTTTCGATTCCCAAAAGAAGGCTCATGGGATTCAGCATGGGAATATGTTCCAATTACGATTTAAAAGAAACTTCGGATTTGGAGCAGGTTTTAACAAATGCAGACCGGGCTTTGTACCATTCAAAAAAACACGGAAAAGGTGCCATCTCAATTTGGAACGAAATGAAAGATTCAGTTCCGTTCGGGAAAAATCGGCATAAAAAAACGGAATTCTAAAAATGGCAAGAAAACGGCTTTCGCAGGAACTCATAATAAATGCATTTTTGTATTCGGCTTTTGAAAAAAGCGCAGGTTCAACGTCTTTGCAGGACATTGCATTTTCTCTCGGAATTCAAAAAGCGTCTTTGTACAATTATTTTCACAGCAAAGAAGAAATGTATTTTTCCGCCATCGATTATTGCCGAATTTACCTTGATTCCGTGAATTTTTTGCCCGACAACCTTATGGACGGCGGACAGATTTACAAAATCGAAATAAAAGAAGCGTTCAGAAAGATTTTTAAACGGTACGTTCAGCTTTGCGAATCAGAACCGATTTTTCAGATTTACAGTTTTGTGAATTCGGAACAGTATTTTAACGGGAAAATTACAAAAATAATCGACGGCGAATTTTTTAAGATAAAAAGCGGAATTCTTGAACTTTTGCGGGGCTTTGAGGATTCCGGCGCGGTAAGCCTTCCTGAAAACGGACTTTTGCGCAGTTTTGCTTCAAATTTTACGTCGTCGTTTCTTTACCAATTGAGCTCATACATAATGCACAAAAAAGAAGTCGTGCGGCAAAATCCCGAAACCGGAGCCGGAAGCCTTTTTGCGCTTCCGACTGACGAAGATGCAATCGAAGCTGTGATGAGCCTTTCCGATTTTTATGTAGACCTTATTTTGAATCAGGAACAGAAAATCTAAGCGGAAAAACAATGTTCCCGCCTGAAAGTGAAATATTTTTATTTTCGATAAAAATCTGCTGAAAACGAAAATATGCGGAACCTGCCGATTTTAAAAATCATTCCGATTTATAAAAAATCCGTTCAAAAAAGTAATGTTTTTTACAAGAAAAAAAAGCCGAAAATGTTCTGTCAAAAATGTTCGGCTAAAAATCTATGTCTTCATGGAAAAAAACGCAATCATAAAATCGGCAAATATGTTTTGCCGTGAATCCTGCAATTTTACCGCCTAAAGTTTTATTTCCAGTTTGCGTCCTGTCGGCTGATATTTGTAATATCTAACGCCAGCCGCATTGAACATCCGCTTTGAAGCTTCCACGGACGGCGTTCCGTCGTATTTGTTGTCGGCAAAAACCAGATTGCGTATTCCGGCTTGGATTATGGCTTTTGCGCACTCATTGCACGGAAAAAGTGTTACGTACATTTTTGAACCTTCAAGACTTCCGCCTCTGTAGTTCAGGATTGCGTTCAGTTCGCTATGCGTAACAAACGGATATTTTGTATCCAATTGGTCGCCTTCCCTTGACCACGGAAATTCATCGTCGGAACAGCCTTTCGGAAGTCCGTTGTATCCTATCGAAAGAATTTTATTGTCATCGCTGACAATGCAAGCTCCTACCTGCGTGTTCGGGTCTTTTGAACGGAAACTTGCAAGATGTGCAACTCCCATAAAATATTCATCCCACGAAATATAGTCCTTGCGTTTAAAAATACTGTCTTCCATCTGATGTTCTCCGTAAATGAAAGATTTTCCGGCTGTGCACGAAAAATCGCGGCACGGTCAGAAGCGGTTGATTTCAAACTGCCGAATGAAAACCCGCTGAAAAATGCGCTTAGACTGATTCGGAAACATTCCTAAAAACGCTAAGCGCATCGTTTTTGATTAAAAACTGTGGGAATAGCTCAATGCAATTCGCTTGAAATACCATTCCGTTCCCGTAGTGGTAAAAGCTGAATCTGGGAGCTTTTCGTCGTAGACGGCAAATGCCTTGCGTCCGCAGAAATTAAGCAGAACCGTAAGCGTATCTTTTTTGGTGAACGAAAGTTGTCCCATAAGGCTTGCGTTAAGTTCAGGAAGCGAAGCCCTGTATTTTTCGTTAATATAAACGCTGTCTTTGTAATAGCGCTCGCTTTCAAAAACGATTCCTACTCGGCTGAGCATCAAAGGCATTTTGTAAGCAAGGATGGCTTGCTGATATTCCTTAAGTCCGTTTACTTTATTTCCAGTAAGCTGCCATTTCCACGGGGTTTTGTCCGCAACTCCGGTCAATCCTTCGTAATAAACCTGATAAGAATACATCATCTGAACGTGCGTCCAGTCGCCCTGGAAAATTGCGCCGGTGTCGAACTGGAATGTTCCCTGAAACCAGAACCTTGTAAAAAGATGCTCAAACGGAGAAAGAGCTTCATAATTGTTTGTATTTTCTAAAGTCGGGGAATACACGGACATTCCGCCTTTCAGTAGATTTCCCAAATCCCAGCCGGTTCCAAGTTGAAAGCCGCCGCTGAACACAAGGAAAGGAACGGGCGTAAATGAAAGCGATGTCGTCGGCATAATTGATACCGGCGTAATTTCGATTTTTTCAGTCAGTTCAACGGATGCGTCTTTTACAAGAAAATGACTTCCAAGCGGAGTCGGAATTGTGTAAGTTCCGTAAAAATTGAACCGTCCCTCTATGCCGTTGTAAATGCCTGTTGTCGGCGCAAACTGAACAACATCTTTTTCGACAATTCCGGTCTGAACATTTTTTGCCTTCGGATAATATGCAAGATCCAAAGAAAGACCGAAATCGATGTTTTTCAGTTTTTGATTTCCGGAAGCCTTGGACATTTCGGTTGTTCCTTGTGTTCCGTCCGCAAATAAGGCGGCTGCAAAAAGCAAGCCGGCGACAAAATAAAAAATCTTCTTCATAATTACTCCAAAATAATAAAATTGTATTAATAATATGAGAAAAAAAACATAATTACAATGCTCGGCTTTGCAACCTGGGAGCCGAAAGACGGCGGTGCGTTTGTTTACCCTTTTGCGTTTTCCCACTATGATTGTCTTTATGATAAGCAGACACAAAATGCAGGAACTTAAGGAATCCGCAGATAAAAACGGGCCTTTGTGCGTCGGACTTGATACGGATTTGTCTTACATTCCTGAATCCGTAAAAAATGCCGCCGGAAGTGCGGAAGAAGCCGTTCTTTCTTATAACAAGGCGATAATCCGAAGAATTGCTGCCGACAAAACCGCCTGCTGCTGTAAAATCCAGATTGCATATTACGAAGCGATGGGGCTGAAAGGGCTTAAAGTTTATGCGGAAACATTAAAGGCTGTAAAAGATGCAGGGCTTATTGCAATAAGCGACATAAAACGGGGCGATATTTCTGCAACGGGAGCCGCCTATGCAAAAGCCCATTTTTCCGGTGATTTTGAAACCGACATAATCACAGTAAATCCGTACATGGGATTTGATACGCTTTTGCCGTTTTTGGAATACGCATCGCCTGACAAAGGCGGAAAAGGTATTTTTGTGCTTTTGTGCACGTCCAATCCGGGAATGACGGATTTGGAGAGGCAGGAACTAAAATCGGGTGGGTTTTTGTTCGAACGTGCAGGAGATGAAATCTCTCGAATTAACGGCGAACTTAAAAAAATCTATCCTGCTCAAACTTGCGGAACTGTAGGCGCAGTAGTCGGTGCAACCCAAGAAAAAGATGCCCGTCATCTTAGAGATAAATATCCTGAGACATTTTTCTTGATTCCCGGCTATGGAGCACAAGGCGGAGATGCAAAAGTTGCGGCGATTCTGCTGGAAAAATGCGGCGGAACGGTAAATTCCAGCCGAGGAATTCTTTGCGCTTGGAAAAATGACAAAGAACTTTCCAAAAAACGAGAGTCGGGGATTCTTACAATGGAAGACATCGCAGATTCCGCAGCAAGGGCGGCGGTTTTTAGCAAGCAGGATTTACTGAACGCAATGCATTCCGTGTAATTGCCCAAATAAATTTGGAACTGTCTTGAAAGTCGGATACTTTCGGGGCAGTTCGTGCAACAAAAAACGTGTTCGCCGTAACGAGCATTATCAGGAGAGTAAAATTGTCAAAATCCATCACCGACTGCGAAGAAAATCCCCGTCCTGTTTTTTCGACGGGAACTGTAAATCTTTGTGAAATTGTCCCGGAAGCAAAACCCGAAGGTTCTGTATGGCGGCTAAAAATCTGCACCAAGGGAAAAGATGCAAAACTTCCTTTGCCGGGGCAATTTTTCATGCTCCGGTCGCAAAAAAGCCAACTGCTTTTAGCAAGACCAATCAGTGTTTTTCATGCAGAAAAATCGATATGCGGAGTCGAGGTAAGTTTCCTGATTTTATTGAAAGGAAAAGGCACTGCCGAACTCTGTTCGCTGGATGCAGGCGACAAAGTTCAGATGCTCGGTCCTGTAGGAAACGTTTTTCCCGAACCGAGAAGCGTTTTTGACGGCGGAACGGATTTTTCGGAAAAATCGGACGAATCGTATCTTTCGGAAAAAGTGCTTATCGTCGGAGGCGGAATTGGGGTCGCTCCGGTGGCAAATTTCGCCGAATCTCTTCCTGAAAAATCCTACGATTTTATAGCCTGTTTTAGAAGCGGTTTTTACGGGCTTGACCACATAAGTCCAGCCTCGCTTACAATAACCACAGATGACGGTTCTGCAGGAATCAAGGGAATGGTTACAGAAGCCGTCGATTCGGAAAAAATAAAAAAATCAGGCTACAAGGCTGTATACGCCTGCGGACCTGCGCCAATGCTTGAATACATAAAAAACATTTCCGAAAAAGCGGGCGTGCCTTGCTGGATAAGCATGGAATCCAAAATGGCGTGCGGAGTGGGGGCTTGTCTTGGTTGCGTTATTCCGACGGCGGAAGGAAATCTTCGCTGCTGCAAAGACGGACCTGTGTTCAACTCAAAAATATTGTCGTTTCCAAAATCAAAGCCGAGCCTGATTTTCAAATCGGAAAAACAAACGCAGTCGGAAAATCCGGATTTGTCCGTTTTGGCAGGAAAAATAAAATTCAAAAATCCGCTCATAGGTTCTTCCGGGACATTCGGTTACGGGGCGGAGTACGGTGCGGTTTTTGACGTGAACAGACTGGGCGGAATCGTTTCAAAAGGACTGACCCTTGAAGCACGGGATGGAAATTCCGGAACAAGACTTTGGGAAACCCCAAGCGGTTTGATGAATTCAATCGGTCTTCAGAATCCGGGAATTCCGCATTTTATCGAACACGAACTTCCCGAAATGCTGAAACTTTCGCCCGTCGCAATTGCAAATCTTTCAGGCTCAAGCCTTGAGACATACATCGAAGGCGCAAAACTTCTTGAAAAAACTGAAATTCCAATAATCGAACTGAACATTTCTTGTCCGAACGTAAGCGCCGGCGGTGCCGCATTCGGAATGAATTGCGATTCGGCGCAAAAAATCGTATCTGAAATTCGTGCCGTAACAAAAAAGCCCTTGTGGGTAAAACTTACTCCGCAGGCAAAAGAACTGAACGAAGTCGCGCTTTCCTGCATAGAATCCGGAGCGGATGCGATAAGCTTATGCAATTCTTTTCAGGGTGTCGCAATAGACGTTGAAACGGGGCGTCCTGTTTTCGAAAAAATAAAAGCGGGATTCGGAGGTCCTGCCGTCCGTCCGATTGCGGTTCGTCTTGTTTGGGAACTTTACGAAACCATCTTGAAACTTCCAAAAGAATCGCAAGTTCCGATAATTGCGATTGGCGGAATCGCAAATTGGAAAGACGTAATCGAATTTATTATGGCAGGCGCAACTTTGGTTCAAGTGGGAACAAGCACGTTCTCAAATCCGTTTACAATGCCGGAATGTATTGATGGGATTGCCTCTTACATGAAAAGGAAAGGAATAAAATCTTTGGAAGAAATTCGGGGAATTGCTCATTTTGGAAGTTAGCATAATTTTGGGGCATTGCAAAAACGAAAATAAATGGAACGTATTTTCTTTCCGTGCAAAATTTGTTTGTGAAAAAGCGGCGTTTTAATGCGGAATCTGTAAAAATATTTCCGCCTGAAAACAGCAATTTTTCGATTCCTAGATTTTTGCCTTATCGATAAAATTTGCGGTTTTCAAATAAACTGCGACTTTCTCTTTCGGAAACTCGCTTATTGAAGGCATTTTTTCATTACATTGCAAAAATGCGGAAATTCGCCAATCCTCGCCTTTTGAAAAAGACTTGCGGTTGTCGAATTTTAGCGAACGCTTTTACAATTGTTCGGCAATCTTGTAGATTAGCCGCTCGGATTTTTCCCAGCCCAAGCACGGATCGGTTATGGACTTTCCGTAACACTGCTCATCGATTTTTTGGTTTCCGTCTTCGATATAGCTTTCTATCATAAATCCACGCAGCAATTTTTTTATTCTGCTGTCGTGCCGAGCCGAATGAAGCACATCGAAAACTATTCGCGGCTGGTCAAAAGGATTTTTGTTCGAATTGCAATGATTTGTATCGATGATTACTCCGGGATTTTTCAGATTCCTTGCATCATAAAAATCGCAAAGTCTTATCAAATCTTCGTAATGGTAATTCTGCTGATTGTTTCCGTGTTTGTTCGTAGAACCTCTAAGAATCGCATGGGTGTACGGATTTCCCTCGGAATGAACTTCCCAACCGCGATAGATGAACGTGTGCGGAAGCTGGGCGGCAAGAATTGCGTTCATCATCACGGAATAATCTCCGCTGGTAGGATTTTTCATTCCGACGGGAACTTCTACGCCGCTTGCCGTAAGTCTGTGTTCTTGATTTTCCACGGAACGGGCTCCCACGGCGACGTAGCCTAAAATGTCATCTAAATATTGATAATTTCCAGGATAAAGCATTTCGTCCGCACAAATAAATCCTGTTTGTTCGACAGCCTTCATGTGCATGTGCCGAGTGGAAATTATTCCTTTAAAAAGGTCGGGTTTTCCTTGCGGGTCAGGCTGATGGAGCATTCCCTTGTAACCCTCGCCCGTGGTTCGCGGCTTGTTTGTGTAAATTCTGGGAACAATCATTATTTTTTCTTTGACTTTTTCCTGAACAGCGACCAAACGCCCCACGTAATCAAGAACGGCATCTTCCCGGTCTGCGGAACACGGACCGATTACAAGTAAAAGTTTGTCAGACTTTCCTTCAAACAAGGCTTTTAGTTCCGCACGTTTTTCTTCAACGATTTTCTTTACCTTTGCGGTAACAGGATGCATTTCCTTGACTTCCGCAGGAATTGCAAGTTTTCTTTCAAAATTCACATTCATATCAGTTGCACCTCTTTTCCCTTGATAATTTCTTATCTATCACAAAAGTTTGTTTTCATCTCCGTCCGTCTCAAAATCTGCGCCAAGACTTTTGAGTTTTCTAAAATAATCCGGAAAACTTTTTTTTACAGCAGAGCCCCCCTCGATTTTTCCGCCGGTCAGTGTTAAAAGTGTAACCAGCGACATGACAATCCTATGGTCGTTATGACCGTCCAGCGGAACGGAAGGACGCTCAAGGTTTCCGCCGAAAATTACAATTCGGTCTTCTTCCTGCAATGTTTTCACGCCGAACTTGGAAAGTTCTTTGCACATCAAAGTTCCTCTGTCGCTTTCCTTGAGTTTAAGGCGTTTTGTTCCGGTAAATTCGCCTCCGTGCAAAGCCGCCGCCACGCAAAAAAGAATCGGTCCAAGGTCGGGGCAATCGGAAATATCAAGGACGCAATAATTCTCGAAAAGTTTTATAAAATATTCCCGATAGATTTTGTCTCCCTGAAGACTTTTTGGATTAAGCCCTTCCACCAAAACATCGCCGCCAACAAAATTGAACGCCTCAAAAAATGCGGCATTCGAATAATCCCCTTCGACATTCACGTTTTTTGGGCTGTACGCCTGCCCTCCCGGAACGAAAAGTTTTCCGTCCTTCCAGCCGACGTTTATTCCGAATTCTGCTTGCGCACACAAAGTCATGTCTACATAGGGCTTGCTCTCAAAATTCCCTGTAATGGAAATTGTAGAATCCCCGTCAAGAAGCGGAAGGGCAAACAAAAACCCCGTAATAAATTGGCTGCTTATGTACCCCGGAACGGAAAATCTTCCGCTTTTCAAAAGCCCTTCAGTTTCTATTCTGCCATACACCGCAAGAAAATCGATTCCTTGATTTTTGCAGATTTCTTCGTAAACGGAAAGCGGGCGGCTCATAAGAATCTTGCTTCCTACAAAACTTGAAGGATTTTTGTTCAAAAGTGAAAGCGGAATAAAAAATCTAAGAGTGCTACCGCTTTCGTTGCAGTCAAAAATACGTTTTCCGGAATGGTGCAAACCTGAGTTTTGTATTTTTCCGCCGCATCCCACAATCGAAACGGAATCCCCGTTGATTTCTACGCTTGCGCCCAAAACGTTCAAGCAGGCTAGAGTTGCTTTTATGTCCTCTGAAAGGGCGATATTGTTTATGATGCTTTTTCCGTCTGCAAGAGCTGCGCATATAAGATAGCGATGGGCCATGCTTTTTGAAGGAGGGGCAATCACTTTTCCTGTGCAGACAGATTTTTTTACAATCATTTACAGCCCTCGGTTTCTATTAAATATTCTATCGCTTCAAAATAACCTTGCGTCCCATGTCCGGTGATTGTTTTTACAGCCGCTTTTCCGATGTAACTTATCTGACGAAAATCCTCTCGTTCTTCCACCTTTGAAATATGCACTTCAACAACAGGAATTGAAACAGCCTTTGCCGCATCAAGGATTGCGATGCTTGTGTGCGTGTACGCCCCCGGATTTATCACAATTCCGTCGAATTTTCCCAAACATGATTGGATTTGGCTGACCAAATCTCCTTCGTGATTGGACTGGTAAACTTTTATTTTTATGCCGCGGCTATGAGCAAAGTTTTTTATGCCTTTTACAAGAGAGGCGTAGGTCTCGTTCCCGTAAATTCCCGGCTCTCTGATTCCGAGCATATTTATGTTAGGTCCGTTTATGACTTTAATTTTCACAAAACAACTCCTTCACCTTGTTTGCGGAATCCATTACGTTTTCGTTGGATTCAATCGAATAATCCGCAACGGATTTATAGATGGGATAACGCTCCTTGTAAACGGCTTTGAGTTTTTCGATTGAATTTGAAAGAGGACGGGAAGCAGTCGGACGGATTTTTTCCAATTTTCTGTCCAAAAAGAACAGAATTCCATTGTGCTTCAAAAGCCTTACGTTTTCTTCACGAAGAACGGCACCTCCGCCAGTCGCGATTATTCCGTTCGATACGGAAGAAAGTTCGGCGCAGACCTTGCTTTCAAGATTGCGAAAATATTCTTCCCCCATCCCGTTTATGATTTCAGACGGTGATTTTTCTTCCCTCTCAAAAATCAGGGAATCGGTGTCGTAAAATTCCCTTTTCATGATACGTGAAAGTTCCAGTCCAAGTGTAGTCTTCCCCGAACCCGGCATTCCAATAAGAACTATGTTTTGTTTTTTTACAAGAAGATTTTTGTAAATTGCATCTGCTTTGTTTTGGTCAAGTTTTTGGTCAAAAAACAACTCAAATGCCGCAATCGCCTGTTGAACAAGCATATAAAGTCCGCCTTTTGCCGCAATGCCTTTTTTTTGAGCGGACAACACAAGATTCGTCCTAAGCGGATTGTATATAACGTCAACAAGTCCTTCAAGTTTTTCAAAACCTTCAAGCGAAAGCGGACAGCCTGCGACATCGGGAAACATTCCGCTTGGCGTAGTGTTTATGATGAACAAAGCGTCCGCATGGTGAAGGTTCGCTTCTTCATAAGTGATTGCTCCGGGCTTTTCAGAGCGGCTTACAATAAGCGTCTCGTTCGCTTTCAGCGATTTTGCAACTGCAAGCGCAGTCCGGCTTGTTCCGCCTGTTCCCAAAATCAAAACTTTTTTTTCTTTTAGGGAAATTCCCGTAGATTGCACAAGTCTTTTTAAGCCCTCAAAATCGGTGTTGTAGCCGATAAGTTTTCCGCCTTTGTTTACAACTGTGTTCACCGCGCCGATTCTACGGGCATTATCTTCGACAGAATCAAGAAAGGGAATTACTTTCTGCTTATACGGAATTGTAACGTTGATTCCCTTGAAATCTTTTTTTCGCATGAAATCCGAAAGTTCATTTTCAGGGATTTCCTTTAGAATGTAATCGTAAGAGCCGATTTCGTTGTGGATTTCCTTTGAATAACTGTGACCTAATTTTTCGCCTATCAAGCCGTATTCCATAGAAGCCTAATTTCCTCCGCCAAAATAGTCAGTGCCGTAACGACCGCTCAAGGCATCGTAAATCACAAGAGCGGAAACGCTGTCTACAACAATCCTTGCCCTGTGGATTATCGTAGGGTCGTGCCGACCTGCAACCTTGAGTTTTGCGTTCTCGTTTTTCGACATATCCACAGTATCCTGCTCTTTGTAGATTGACGGAGTTGGTTTTACGGCACACCTGAACAGAATCGGCATTCCGTTTGAGATTCCGCCGTTTATTCCGCCGTTGTTGTTGCTTTTTGTGATGATTTTTCCGTTTTCTACCCTGAACGAATCATTAAAGTCGCTTCCAAGTCCGTTCACTTTGCCGAATCCCGCACCGAACTCGATTCCCTTTATCGCCGGAATCGAATAAATCGCATACGAAATCATTCCTTCGAGCGTCTGAAACCACGGCTCTCCAATTCCTCCGGGAACACCGACAATTACGCTTTCAAGGACTCCGCCCACGCTGTCGCCCGATTTTGCTATTTTCTCGGCATAAGCCTTCATTTCGCTTGCCTTTTCAGAATCCAAAACAGGGAAATTTGTTTCAGAAAGTGCAAAAATATCCTTTTTGTAATCTAGGAAGTCTCTGTCCTGAATGCCGCCCAAACTCTTTATGTGCGTGCCGATTTTTATTCCTTTTTTTTCCAATTCGGGAATGACAATCGCCCCTGAAGCAACCAGAGCAGCAGTCAGGCGACCGCTAAAATGTCCCCCACCACGATAATCCTGAAATCCGTGATATTTTAGGTTCGCCGTGTAATCCGCATGCCCCGGACGGGCAAGCGCAGCCGTCTTTTCATAGTCATGCGAATGTTGGACTGAATTAGGAATCAATATACAAAGCGGAGTGCCGGTTGTCTTTCCGTTAAAAACTCCGCTTGCAATAATGAAATCGTCTTTTTCAACCCTCGCCGTGGAAATACTTCCGCTTGGACGACGCAACGAAAGGCGGCTTCTTATAAAATCTTCGTCAACGGGAATGCCGGGCGCAAGTCCGTCCAAAACCGTCCCGATGTATGGCCCGTGGCTTTCTCCAAAAAGCGTTACCAAAAGATTGTTCCCCAGAGTGTTTTTCATGCCTATTTCTCCAAAACCGTGCAAAGCCGCCTTTCAATCTCACCGATATTCATATCTCGGATTTCATAAGTTCCGGGTTCGTTCACCAAGATGCATGAAATCGTTCCGTTAGAACCTTTTTTATCGTGGCTGATTTTTTCCATGGCGGCATCCACGTCCACATTGCATTTTCGGGGAAGTCCTAGCCGTTCAAGGACGGGAACAAGCATATCCTTCACATTTTGCGAAACCATGCATAGCATTCCAAGAGCGACACATTCTCCGTGAAAAAACTTTTCCTGTGAGCAAAGTTCTATTCCGTGTCCTATCGTGTGTCCGAAATTCAATACTTTTCTAAGACCCGATTCCCGTTCGTCTTTTTCAACGACTTCGGCTTTAAGCTGAACGGAACGCAGTATGATTTGCTCAAGATTTTTTGAATATTCGTCCTCTTGAAAAATTTTAAAAAACTCGCTGTCGAATGTAAGAGCCATTTTTACGGATTCCGCAAGTCCGTTTGAAATCTGCCTTGCAGAAAGGCTTCCAAGCAATTCCACATCGATAAGAACTTTTTTAGGCTGCCAAAAAGCACCGATTATATTCTTTACTCCATCAAAATTTACGGCAGTTTTTCCGCCGACAGAAGAATCCACGCACGAAAGAACCGTTGTCGGAATATTGTAAAAATCAATCCCACGCATATAAGTCGCCGCCACAAATCCTGCAAGGTCTCCGACAAGTCCGCCGCCCACAGCCACAACCGCATCTTTTCGGGTAAATCCGTTTTTTACCATGGCGGAAAAAAGAGTCTGCATGGTCTCAAGCGTCTTATGCTCTTCTCCGCTGTTTATCACGGCGACAACGGGAAAAGCGCATTCCTTTGAAAGAAGCCCTGCGTAGTCAAACGGAACGCCTGAATCCGTAACGATAAGAACCTTCCTTTCCAAGTTGAATTCTTTTTCAGCCTTTGAAAGCCCGCCCCTTTCTATGACCACATCATAACTGTTCTTTCCTAAGTTAACCGGAACTACCATGTTTATGCCTTTCCTTTACAATATAATACGATTTACTTGCGGCTAAAGTTTCCTGTTCAGTTCGTAAGAACCGAGCACTTTTAAAAGCCTGCACTTCTTTGAAAGAGATTCTATCATTTCTTGGGATTTTTCGGTAGAAAGTCGTCCTTCAACTTCGATGTAAAAATAATACTCCCACTGGCTGTTTTTCAGCGGACGACTTCTGATTACGCTCAGGTTGTAGCCGTACTCTCCGATTATATCAAGGACTTTTACCAACGAGCCGGACTCGTTTTTTACTACAAACATCATTATGAACGAACTGTAGTCCTCCGTGTTCAAAAGTTCCTTTTTCACTTTTGAAAAGACCGCAAACTTTGTGGAATTCGACGAATTTTCGTTGATATTAGGAGCAAGCACCTCAAGCCCATAAAGTTCCGCCGTCTCTGAACTGGCAATAGCCGCAACAGTTCTATCCGCATTGTCCGCAAGCTGCTTTGCCGCCATGGCAGTGTTCGCCGCCGACTTCCGTTCCCACCCGTGTTCCTTTATGAATTTATCGCACTGATCCAAAGCCTGCTGATGGCTTACCACCAAACGAATATCTTTGATAGAAGTTCCCTTTAGCGCAACAAGATTTTGTGTAACAGGCAAAGCATAGATTCCATTCACATAGAGTTTTCCGGTAAACATAAGGTCTGAAACTTGACCTACTTCGCCTGCAAAACTGTTCTCGATAGGAAGAACCGCTACATCGCATTCGCCGTTTTCTACGGAAGCATAGGCAGATTCAAAATAGGAGTAGGGAACAAGCACTCCGTCGGGGAAAATCTTTTTTGCGGCGATGCTTGCAAACGCTCCCTCTATTCCGCAGTACGCAATTTTTGCTCCCTCAAGTAGTTTGTGCTGGTACTTTTTTGAAATATCCATCAAATCCTGAATGAACTGAACGTAATATGAACGAAGATTTTCATCCTTTATAAAACGAACGCAACGCTCGATTACCTGATTTTCCCTTGAAGAATCAAACACGGGAAGACCGTTTTCCTTTTTGTACTCGGCGACTTGAACAACCAGATTCATCCGCTTTTCAAAAAGCTCTGCCATTTTTTGGTCAATTTCATTAATTCTTGCTCTGGCGTTCTCTAAGTCCGTCATTAAAATCCCCTCTAAGCAATCGTAAATAAAAAAGGGCTCTATTCGATAAAGAATAGAACCGCATATTTTACAAACTCAGTTTATTAGTTCCGCTCTACGCTTTATCCGGCTCTTAAAACAACCGACAAGCGATTTTACAGAATCTTATCGAGATAAAAAGGCATTGTCAACGCGGGCTCAGGAACGGAATGGCGCACTGCTTTGTTCAGCCTTTGCTGCAAAGCGGAAGCCTTTTACACAACCGACCGAAAGCGGCATCTTAATATTTTAAGCTCCGTAAATAGACTTTATGCTCGCCGGGGACTCGGTAGCTTTCTACAGCTTTTTGAATCGCCTTGTTGTGCGTCCATTTATCAAGCGTTTTCCGCTCAATGAAGGGGAGTGCCTCGTTGTACCGCTTTGCAAGTGCGGTTGAAAAATACCAGGCAATCATCATCTTTACGTAATACTCGTCGGAACGGATATTAGACACAAGACAAATGGACTCGTTTGTAAAGTGCTCGTCCAGAAAGAACTGCAAAAGCATTCCTATTCCGAACCGCATCGTGTAAGTCTTTTCGGTCAGAACCCATTCGTTAATCTTTTTGTATAGCGCGGGAATATTTGTTGAAAGCACTTTGACGCGCATGGAATCGGTTGTCGCCCAGTTGTCAACATACGGAAGGAATGCGTCAACTGCAAGGATGGCGGCGTCAAAATCCTTAATCCGCTCGATAAGAAAAGCGTGAAGATTGTTCTCTTCAAAATAGCTGTGCGGAAGGTGTTGCATGAAGCTTTCAGCCTCCGCCGTTCCGTAAAGCTCTTTTGCAAGAGAGCGTAGGAGTGGCGTCCTTACTCCGATTACAGTTTGAGGTAAAAGCGTAGGTAAAAGCCTTTGCTGAAAGCGCTGATAAGTAGTGTCCTGCAGGGCGAACAATTTTTCCTGAATAGCAGTTCTTTCCATGGAGCGAGTATATAAAAAACTCCGACGATGAACAATGCGGAGCGTGGCGTCACCACCTGAATAAAAAAGCGGCTTTTCTTACCGTAAAGCTTTCCGCCTCCTGTAAATGCCGAGTCTGAAAGCCACTGTTCCGAACTCAGTGACAGCTTATTAGCGAATATGGCTTTTCTTACAGATATTCAATAGTCTTTACCTGCGTACAAAACAGGTTTATTGAATACCTATAAAACTTGACAGCTCAATAAACATAATCTATAAGTAAACCTTGTAAGCTTAATGTATGCACGTTCCGCCCAGGTTGTGAGCGCGCATATACAAGCCAATTAAAAGCCGACACTTACTTTTTGACTTGATATAAGAGAGCGAGAAGCTCACACCGATATGAGTGAGCCGCACACTCTCGTAAGTGCGGGAGCTCACACCGGTAAGTGTAAGCATCTCACACTCGGCGGAGAGTAAACATAAAGCCGTACAGGCAGGAGGACGCTATGTCAAAAATATATTCTTCAATAGACCAAATAATCGGGAACACGCCGCTTTTGCGCCTTACTCACATCGAAAGAGAATTCGCCCTTGAGGCAGCTCTTCTTTCAAAGCTTGAATGTATGAACCCAGCAGGAAGCGTAAAAGACAGGGTTGCAAAGGCAATGCTTGACGACGCGGAACAAAAGGGGCTACTTAACAAAGATTCCACTATCATCGAGCCTACTTCGGGCAACACCGGAATAGGACTTGCGTCCGTTGCAGCTTCCCGCGGATACAAAGTAATAATCGTAATGCCTGAAAATATGTCCGAAGAGCGGAAGCTTCTTATGAAAGCATACGGAGCAGAGCTTGTTCTGACTGACGCCAAAAAGGGCATGGCGGGCGCTATAGAAAAGGCGGAACAAATAAAAGCTTTAACTCCTAACAGTTTTGTTGCAGGGCAATTTACAAATCCCGCAAATCCTGCGTCTCACATTCAAAGCACAGCCCCAGAGATTTGGAACGACACTGACGGGAAGGTAGACCTGTTTGTAGCGGGAGTGGGAACAGGCGGAACTCTTACGGGGATTGGAAAATATCTTAAATCAAAAAATCCGAATATAAAGGTTATCGCTGTAGAACCCGCAGATTCCCCCGTGCTTTCAAAAGGGACGGCGGGCCCGCACCAAATACAGGGAATCGGCGCCGGCTTTATTCCCGATGTGTTGGATACAAAAGTCTACGACGAAGTAATAACCGTAAAGAACGAAGATGCCTTTGAAATGGGTAAACTTGTCGGAAAAAAAGAAGGCGTTCTTGTAGGAATATCTTCCGGGGCGGCGCTTTGGGCAGCTGTCCGGATTGCAAAACGCCCTGAATGCAGGGGGAAGAACATAGTAGTGCTTTTCCCGGACACGGGAACACGCTATCTTTCCACCCCAATGTTCCGGGAGTAGGGTAATAAAATACTTAGGTGCCGCAATGCTTACATCGCCGTTCATTTTGTGCGCGTGTTATTGTGCGCCGCCGACATTCCAAAGAATCTTACTCACGGCGGAACACCGCTTTTAACCCGGAACAGCATAATAGGCAGGCGGTATGAATCTTAGCTTTTGTTACACGGCTCTCAATCGGAAAAGTTATCTTGAGCATTACGGGGCTTTTGTCTTTACACGCTGAATATTTTTCGGTAACGGTAAAGCCTTCTTAATTTGCATAAACGTAATAATAAGGGAATGCGTTAGGGATAGAAGCGGAAAGTGCGGTGCGCCGCAGTTGGAGCGGATAGCCCGACCGCCGTTTGCGGCGGGAACGCCCCAAAAAGAATAAAAAACACTCTTATTTTTAAGAATTAACATAAATTTATTGTTTTTCAAAAGTTTGAATATATAATTACCCTGTTCTTTTCGAAAAATATCTCAATAAGAGGAGTTGAATAAAATGCGAAAGTACACTATTGTTACCACCCACCCCCCCCCCC